>Ga0105354_1000029_pt1 | contig 93244 bp, 94 predicted proteins | sample GOMGulsemesocosm_FD_83658 | JGI IMG/M metagenome (GOLD analysis project Ga0105354, IMG submission 83658) | Methane-oxidizing microbial communities from mesocosms in the Gulf of Mexico - GOM9B Gulf of Mexico | ecosystem: Environmental > Aquatic > Marine > Cold seeps | place: USA: Gulf of America...
AAATTTGCACGCTTCAAATAGACTTTTTGTATTTTTGTAACAATGAAGAAAGCATTATCACCACAAGAATTACATAATCTTGCCATGAATCATGTTGGTAAAGAGTTAGAAAAAAGAGGTTACGAATTTGTAGCAATAAATAGTACGTTAAAACGTCATCCGCAATTTGTTTGTATAGATAAAAATGCGCAATATTATTTCGTAATTGTAAAAGCAGTTATGTTACCCGATAACCCTAATAATTACGATATGGTTTGGATGGAAACCTTTAAAAAACACGCATTTGAAAAAGACGCTAAAGTATTATACGCTGGAGTTGGATTAAGTAATCCAGACGGTGAGCATTTACCTATTTATTTAAACGAAGATTACTTAATGGAGTACAATGGTATTCAGTATTTAGAACAGCAATTAAACTAACTATGAAACTATTCTTATCCTTATGTCTTGTTGCTTTACTTATAGTGTCATGCGATTCAAAGCCTGTGCTAAAAAAACTGTCAGGACCTATCTTTGGTACCAGTTATAACATTCAATATTATACTGCTTCTAATCAAGATTTTTCTAAAAGTATAGATAGTTTGTTTTATGTGATTAACAAATCCATGTCTAACTATCAGGCTAATTCTATTATTTCGAAAGTGAATAGAAACGAAGCTGTAAAAGTAGATTTGCATTTTATTAAAGTATATGGTACTTCAAAAGATGTATTTGTTGAAACCAATGGTGTTTTTGACCCTACAATTGGCTCTTTGGTTAATTATTGGAACTTTGGTGCTAAAAAAAACGAACTCGCTTTAGACTCGCTTAAAATAGATAGTTTGATGCAGTTTGTTGGGTTTGATAAAACTCAATTAAAAAATAATACAATTGCAAAACCTAATGAAGCTTACATAGATTTTAATGCGGTTGCCAAGGGATATGCTGTAGATGTGATTTCAGAATTTTTAGAACGTAAAAGTATTGTTAATCATTTAGTTGAAATTGGTGGGGAAATTAGAGTAGAAGGTAAGAATCTAAATAAAAAATCTAAGTGGAAAGTTGGTGTGCAACAACCTAATTTTGATGGCGGAACAGCTTACGATAAAGTTTTAGGTTTATATGATGAAGCTATGGCAACTTCAGGAACCTATAGAAAATTTAAAATTGACGATAACGGAAATAGATACGCACATATTATTAATACAAAAACGGGTTATCCTACAAAAACTAATGTGTTAAGTGTTTCTGTAATTGCTGAAAACTGCATGGTTGCTGATGCTTATGCTACCGCATTTCAAGCTATGGGAATAGATAAAGTTACTGAGTTTTTAAAATCACATCCAGAGCTAAAAGTTTATTTCATTTTTGAAAATGACAGTAAACAAATTGAAACGTTAGCTTTAAATGGGTTTCCAGTAGATTAATTATTTATAAACCACAGGAATAATTTCGCCTTCAGCTAAACAATATTCACTTATTTTTTCTTTTGAAAGTGATGCAGTATAATCAACTTCTTCTACTTTAAAACCTATTGTGCGAAGTTTGTTAAAATAATCTCTACCGTAAATTCTTACGTGGTCGTATTGTCCAAAAATTTTAGCACGTTCGACTTTATCTGTAATAGAATCGTCTTCAAAAGTGTTGGCTCTATTTAAATCTTGAGGAATCTGTAATATTGCCATTCCGTTAGGTTTTAAAACACGATATAATTCCTGCATTGCTTTAGTGTCGTCTGGAATATGTTCCAAAACATGATTACAAAAAATAACATCATAACTATTGTCTTTAAAAGGTAAGTCGCAAATATCAGCCTTTACGTCAGCAATTGGCGACTCTAAATCGGTTGTCGTATAATCAATATGTTTTAAGGCTCTAAAACGCTTTAAAAAGCATTGTTCTGGAGCAAAATGCAACACCTTTAATTTATTTGTCAGACTGAGCGCATGCGAAGTCTCTTTTGGTTTAAAGAAATTAGTTTCATTTTGTAAATACAACCAAAGTAATCTATGACGCTCTAAAGAAAGTGTTGAAGGCGACAATACATTATTACGTTGTTGCCCATAACCGTATGGTAGAAAGCTTTTAAATTGTTTTCCGTCTATAGGATCTGTAAAGTTTGTTCCTTTTAAAACAAAAGCCAAAATAGGTCGCGCCACATAGCTTAACCTAATTAAAATTGGTCTTGGAATGGTGTTTAAAATAAATTTAAATAGCGATTTCAAAAGCTATAATTATAATTTTATAGCTCTAAACTCATCCTCTGTATGACAAACAATTCCTAAAGCATCGTGTACATATTTAAAAGTAGATAATAATTCAGGTTTACCATTTACTATAGCAACATCATGTTCAAAATGCGCACTTGGTTTATTATCCTTGGTTGTTATTGTCCAACCATCCTTATGTTGTTTTATATTTTTTGTTCCTAAATTTATCATAGGTTCAATTGCAACTACCATACCTTCAATAAACTTTTTACCTCGACCACGTTTTCCATAGTTTGGCATTTCTGGATCTTCGTGCATAACACGACCAAGTCCATGACCAACCAATTCTCTTACAACACCATAACCACGGTCTTCACAATATTTTTGAATGGCAAAACCAACATCTCCAACGCGATTTCCAACTTTAAGCTCACGAATTCCTTCGTATAAAGATTGTTTTGTTACTTCTAATAATTTTGCTGTTTCAGGATCTATTTCTCCTACAGCAAACGTGTAAGCATGATCTCCGTAAAACCCATTTTTTATAGCACCACAATCCACAGATATAATATCTCCTTCAACTAAAGGTGTGTTATTTGGAATTCCATGTACCACTTGTGAGTTTGGACTCATGCAAAGTGTGTTTGGAAAGTCGTATAAACCTAAAAAACCAGGAATAGCATCTTGAGATCTAATATAGTCTTCGGCAATTTTATCTAATTGTAATGTGGTAACACCAGGTTTAATCGCTTTTGCTACTTCTCCTAATGTTCTTGAAACTACCAATGCACTTTCGCGCATTAATTCTATTTCTTCTAATGTTTTTGCTACTATCATGTGTTGTACTTAAAATCTAAAAAAGCCTTTTTTCTTTTTTTGTTCTGGTGGTTTTTCGTTAGTTAATTTTTGGTAGATTTCTCCCCAACCTAAAACACCACCTAAATTTCTATCGTCTATAAATAGATCTGCATTAACTTTTCTGCTTACAGAACCGTCAAAATTTTCTTCAGGAAAACTCTTGTTTACAGCGTAAAACTCTATACCATTTTCTTTACAGTAATTTACTGCTTCGTCTAATTTTTTACCATGACGGTACGTCCATAAAATTAAACGATGTCCATCACGTTGTAATCTCTTTAATGTTTCAAAAGCAAATAAACGTTCACTTCCAATTCCGGGATAGCCATCTTCTACTATGGTTCCATCAAAATCTATAGCTATTAAAAGTGAATTATTAATGTTCATTATATTAATGATTTTTGTGTCATTACTTCTGGTTGTTCAACACCAATTAGTTTTAAAATAGTAGGTGCAATATCTCCTAAAACACCATCTTTTATGACTTTTAAATCCTTGTCTATTAAGATAAATGGTACTGGATTTGTAGTATGTGCTGTATTTGGAGAACCATCAGGATTAATCATGGTTTCACAATTTCCGTGGTCTGCAATTAATAGCGTAGTGTAACCGTTTAATAAACCAGTTTCTACTACTTTTTTAACACAAGTATCTACAGCTTCGCAAGCTTTAATGGCTGCAGGCATACTACCTGTATGTCCTACCATATCACCATTTGCAAAGTTTAAACATACAAAATCTACATCGCCTTTTTCTAATTCCGGAACTAAAGCATCGGTTAATTCAAAAGCACTCATTTCGGGTTTTAAATCGTAAGTAGCTACTTTTGGTGAGTTTCTTAAAAGCCTAGTTTCCCCTTCAAAAGGTTCTTCTTGTCCACCAGAAAAGAAAAACGTTACGTGTGGATATTTTTCGGTCTCAGCAATTCTAATCTGTTTTTTCCCAGCTTTAGAAAGTACTTCGCCTAAGGTTTCTTTTAGATTGTCTTTATCAAAAATCACTTTCATACCAGTAAAAGTATCGTCGTAATTTGTCATGGTTACAAAATGCAAATTCAGTTTTTGCATGTTCAGTTCAGGAAAATCATTTTGAGATAACGCATTGGTTAATTCTCTTCCGCGATCTGTTCTAAAGTTGAAAAACACCACGACATCATCTGCTTTAATTTGTGCTAAAGCTTCACCTGAGACATTCGTATGAATTATAGGTTTTATAAATTCATCGGTAATATCGTTATTGTAATTGTCTTGGATACTTTCTGTTAAGTTCTGGCTTTTTTCACCTAAAGCATTTACCAAAGCATCGTAAGCTAATTTCACGCGTTCCCAACGATTATCACGATCCATAGCGTAATAACGACCAGTAATACTTGCTATTTCTGTGTTTTTATCTTGTATGTAATTTTCAATATCTTGAATAAAACCTTTTCCAGATTTAGGATCTACATCTCGTCCATCTGTAAAAGCGTGAATAAAACTATGTTCTACACCAGAATTATGTGCTGCAGAAATTAATCCTTTTAAGTGCTCTACGTGAGAATGCACACCACCATTACTTACTAAACCTAAAAAGTGAACATTTTTATTGTTTGCTTTTGCGTATTCAAATGCGTTTTTTAATGCTGGTTCGTCTTTTAACGTATTGTTTTTAAGCGCTAAGTTAATCTTTACTAAATCTTGATATACAATTCTTCCTGCACCTAAATTCATGTGTCCAACTTCACTATTTCCCATTTGTCCTTCTGGTAAACCTACGTGAAGTCCATCTGTTCTTAATTGCGCACTTGGAAATTTTGAATATAAACCATCTATAAATGGTGTGTTGGCATTGTCTATAGCAGATACTTTTGGGTCTGGAGATTTTCCCCAACCGTCAAGAATCATAAGGATTACTTTTTTGTTCATGTGGTAAGATTTGAGTTGCAAATATATTAAAAAGAAAATTCCTACGTGTGTAGGAATTTAATTGACTAGGATCTAATCTCTGCGCGTTCGCGATATTTTTTTATAGACGCTCTAATTTGCTCGATACGATTATCTGGATCTGGATGTGTACTTTGGAATTCAGGCTGGCGATTTGGTCCCGCAGCTGCTTTTAGAATTTCCATTACACCAATCATTTCTTCTGGCTTATAGCCTGCTTTAATCATGAATAAAACGCCTAAGTCGTCGCTTTCTAATTCATCATCTCTACCGTTAGTTAAAAGTGTTTTTTGACCTATTTGTCCAACCATTCCACCCATATCTGCACCTACTGAACCAGCGGTTGTTAAACCTTGCCAGTATTCACTTTCTGCAATACGTTCTGCACTATGTTTTCCAAGAACATGACCAATTTCATGACCTAAAACACCAGCTAATTGGTCTTCATTTTTAAGTTGAGAGAATAACGCGTAAGTAATAAATATTTGTCCACCAGGTAGTGCAAAAGCATTTATTGTATTTCCATCTGCCAATAAATGAAATTCATATTTGTAAGGTGTTTGTTTAGCAATACTGTTATTTACTAATTTATTTCCAACTTGATCTACTAAAGCTTGAAAGTTTTCGTTTGGATATAATCCGCCATGTTGTTGCGCCATTTGATCTCGACTTTGTAATCCCATTTGGATTTCTTGGTCTGTTGACATAGAAATGGTTTGTTGCCTTTTTGTGTAAGGATTAATCTCTTGCTGACTACATTTTTTAAAATAGAAAAATGCCGCAATAGCTAAACCAATTAACAAACGATATTTAAAATTCTTACCTCTCATAATTCCTTAATTAAAGCATAAAATTACGAAAACTAAATTAGTTTATAAATTTTAAGACTTATTTATAATTTAATAGTAATTATTTTATGATTTTTTTGTGTTCAAGAATTTATTTTGAAATCAAAACTTAATTAATTTAGCCTAAAAAAAGAGATTATGATTTCGTTTAGATTAATTTCCGATAGTTATTTAGAGCAGATAGTCCATTTTATTGAGATTCTTAATGATTATAAAATTGAAAAAGTACTAATTAAGGAGCGTGTTTTAGAAATGTTTGCGCAAAGTTATGAGTGTATTGGTATTTTTGATGATGATGAAATAGTAGGAGTTTGCGGCTTATGGTATATGACAAGACACTATTCTGGAAGAAGTGTAGAGATTGATCATGTTTATATAAGTGAGACTTATAGAAATAAAGGTTTAGGAAAAGATTTATTTAATTGGTTAGAGACTTATTTAAAGAAAAAAAAGATAGAAACCTTAGAGTTAAATACTTACGTTGGAAATCCGGCTTCACATAAGTTTTATTATAACCAAGGATTTAAAATTTTAGGGTTTCATTTCTTAAAAACTTTGTAAAATAGTTGGTAATATTAAAATAGATGTTATATTTGCAACCGGAAATGCGAGAGTAGCTCAGTTGGTAGAGCGTCAGCCTTCCAAGCTGAATGTCGCCGGTTCGAACCCGGTCTCTCGCTCTAAGCTTCACTAGAAATAGTGGAGCTTTTTTTATGCAACTTATTTTTTAGAAATTTAAAATAGAATGCGTTTCAACTTCATAAGGTGTTTTATCTTTTTCAAAAATTCTAGCAGATAATTCGCCTTTTAAAGTAATTTGGTTATTTTCTACTTCCAGCCAACTTCCTTCACGTAAACCAATAACCGGTATTTTGCTTTGTGTATGGAATTCTTTTATTCTGGTTTCTCTAGTTTCTCCCATATGTTTACTAGATGTGTCTGGATCTAAATAATGCGGATTTATATTAAAATTCACCAATGCTAAAGCATCAAAACTTGGTGGGTAAATTATTGGCATATCGTTTGTATTATTTATAGTTTGCCCACAAATATTACTTCCTGCACTTGTGCCTAAATATGGTGTACCTTTTTTTATAGTCTGTTTTAAAGCATCCACACAATTATTTTTGTAAAGTGCATTTAGTAATACAAACGTATTTCCGCCACCAGTAAAAATGGCTTCAGCGTTTAAAATAGCTTCAGGCTTATTAGATTTTGTATGCAAACCTTCAACTTTAATGCCAATGGTTTTAAAAGCGTCTATTGCTCTTTGTGTATAATTATCGTGAGAAATACCTCCAGGTCTAGCAAATGGTATAAATAAAAGTGTTCTAATATTCTTGAAAAATGTTTTTAATTCAGGTAAAATATACTCTAAATAATCGCCGTTATATAATGTAGATGTGCTTACAATTAGTAGTTTTTTCATGCTTTTGTTTTAGGTAAATAAACATAAAACTTCACATTTAACAAAACATTATAAGCTTTAAATCTTAATTTTAGAGCCTTCCATTTTATCTTTACTTTATTATTGCTAATACTATTATTATGAAACTAAAAGTTATATTATTCATTTTTAGCATATTGTTTTTTATACCTATAATAAATGCGCAAAATATTGAACGCGTATTAATTAAAGGAAAAGTTAGCGTAGATATTCCCGAAGTTGAAGGCATAACTATTTATAATGCTACAACTAGAAATGGTGTGATTACTAATGCAAATGGTGAATTTGAAATTAAGGTTGCAGAAAACGATAGATTGGATATTTCTGCTTTATTATATCAAAATTTTTCTGTTCAAATTACAAATGAAGATATTGAGAAAAGAACTATTACTATTTACTTAATTGAATTAGTAAATAACTTAGATGAAGTTGTTGTTTTACGTTATGGTTTGTCGGGTTTTATAAAAGAAGACATAAAAAAAGTAAAAGTATTTAATCCACAAATGCCATCTATTAATTTAGACGATTATTCTGATTTAGTTTTGCCAGACGATCAATTTAGCGCTGCCACAAATATAATAACAAGACAAGGCACTTACTATAATATGGTTGATGGTAGAGAATTGATTAAGCTAATTTCTAAGCTTTTTCAACGAAAAAATAAATTTGATAAGCAACCAACAGAAGTTAATACCACTTTAGAGGAAAAGTATGAAAACAACTTTTACATAGAAAGTTTTAATATTCCTGAAGATAAAATTCAAGCTTTTTTAGTTTTTGTTAAAGGTGAAGCATTTGATACACAATTGTTACTTCCTGAAAACGAAATGAAATTAATAGAGTTACTAAACACCAAAAGCACATTGTTTTTAGCCCAAAAATAAATAGATGTACCGCATAATTATTTTACTATTTTTAATAACATCACTTTCAAAAGCGCAAACTATTGAGTTTACAGGAAATGTTCAAGGTGATGATGATTTAGATCAAATCCATGTAGTAAATGTAACTTCTAAGACTTACAGTATTACTAACGTTTCTGGAGATTTTAAAATTGAAGGAAAGCTTAACGATACCATTGTGTTTTCTTCCATATTATATCAAAAAAAAGAAATTGTTGTAACCCCAACAGATGTAAAAAATAAGCATATTAGTATAAAAATGTTTCCTTTTGTAAATCAGTTAGATGAAGTTGTTATTGGTAGAATTCTTACAGGAGATATGATGTCCGATGTTAAAAACATGGGTAATAAAAAACAAATTACATTTGCAGATGTTGGTATTCCGGGCTACACAGGTAAGCCTTTAACACAAAGTGAACGCAGACTAAAAGAAGCATCAAGTTTTAAGCCTACGGTTGGTGGCGGAATTTCTGGTGGTGGAATAGGTTTGCAATTAAATCCGTTAATTAATGCCATAACAGGAAGAACAAAAGAACTTAAGAATAGAGTAGATATTGAAAATAGACAAAACGTGTTGACTAAAGTAAAGCTTAAATTTGGAAATACTTTTTTTGAAGCACATCCATTAGACAAAACTAGACAAGACGAATTTTACTTTTTCTGTGCAGAACATAAATCGTTTAAAGAATTATGTTCTGGTAGCGATTTAAAAACCTTGCAATTTCTTTCAAACCAATATAAAATCTTTTTAGAACGCATAAAAGCCAAGTAATTATTACTTTTGGAACACTTTTTGAAATTTCAACAAAAAATACCTCATGAAAATTTATAAACTTGGATTTGTTTTAGTAGTAACATTGTTGTTTTCGTTTACATCACTTCATAAATATTACGTTAGTATTACAGAAGTAGAATTTGTAAAAGAGCAAGAATCTGTACAAATAATCACTAGAGTTTTTATAGACGATTTTCAGAATTTACTTAGAGAACGATACGATGATAAGTTAGAATTAGACACCAATCAAGATGAAACTATTAATGATGGTTATATTAAGGAATACCTAACATCTAGAATAAAAGTAAGTATAAATAAAAAAGAAAGAGTGCTTAAATTCATTGGGAAAGAATACGATAACGACATTGTTTATTGTTATTTTGAAATTGAAAATATAACCGAAATCAAATCGTTTAAAATTCAGAATACAGCATTGTTTGATTTGTTTAGTGAGCAAAAAAACGTAGTTAGAACTAACATAAATAACAAAAACAAAACCTTCGTTTTAATCCCGGAAAACGATAAAGGAATGTTAAACTTCAAATAAAACTCTTAACTATTTCTTAAAATAGCTTAATTTCACAACTTATATAGTAACAAAACCCGTAACATGAAAACACTTAAGTATTTATTGCTTTCAGCATTTTTTGTAAGTTTTAGTGCATTTGCACAAGAGACAGAACAAGAAACTGAAAAAGAAAGTCCACAAGGTCATACTAACAACAACAAATTCAAGCAGTTGTATGACGAATTTTCTACGCCAAATGTTTATAGAGCTGCTTCTGGAGCTCCAGGACATGCGTATTACCAACAACAAGCAGATTATAAAATGGACATTGTTTTAGACGATGTTAATGCAAAACTTTTTGGTGAAGAAACAATTACTTATACTAACAACTCGCCAGACGTTTTAAAATATTTATGGGTACAGTTAGATCAAAACGTAAGAGCAAAGGACTCTAAATCGCCATTAATTAATGGTGGTGGATTTGCAAAAATGGATCAAGCATCTTCATTTGCTAAAAATCATTTAACAGATGGGTTTGATGGTGGATTCAATATTGAATTTGTAAAAGATTCAAACGGGAAGCCATTACAACACATGATTAATCGCACAATGATGCGTGTAGAATTACCAGAACCAATGAAAACTGGAGACAAATTCTCATTCTCAATCAAGTGGAATTACCAAATCAACGATTATATTAAAGATGGTGGACGTTCTGGATACGAAAACTTTCCAGAAGAAGACAATAAATTATACGTAATAGCGCAATTCTACCCAAGAATGGCTGTTTATAGTGATGTAGAAGGTTGGCAAAATTCTCAATTTTGGGGAAGAGATGAGTTTGCTTTACCATTTGGAGACTTTGAAGTAAATATTACAACACCAGAAGATCACGTATTAGATGGTACAGGAGTTTTAGTAAACCGTAAAGACGTTTTTACTAAAGATATGATGAAGCGTTACGAAAAGGCTAAAAAATCTTTTGATGAGCCAGTAGTAATTGTTTCACAAAAAGAAGCTGAAAAAGCTGAAAAGTCTAAAGCAACAAAAACAAAAACATGGAAGTTACATGCTAAAAATGTTCGTGATTTTGGTTTTGCATCTTCTCGTAAATTTATTTACGATATGATGGCAGTTAAAGTTGGTGGAAAAGATATTATGGCAGTTTCTTTATACCCTAAAGAAGGAAATCCATTATGGGAAGCTTGGTCTACTAAAGCAGTAGCTAGTACATTAAAGTCTTACTCAAGAATGACTTTTGATTATCCTTACCATAAAGCAATATCTGTACATGCAAGACAACAAGGAATGGAATATCCAATGATTTGTTGGAATTATGGTCGTCCAGAGAAAGATGGAACATATACAGATCGCGTTAAATACGGAATGATCTCAGTAATTATTCACGAAGTTGGACATAACTTCTTCCCAATGATTGTAAACAGTGACGAACGTCAATGGACATGGATGGACGAAGGTTTAAACACTTTTGTACAGTATGTAGCAGAGCAAGATTTTGGAGAATGGTATCCTAAAGCATTATCAGAAAACGATAAGACTTATCCATCTCGTCGTGGTCCAGCAGCTAAGATTGTAAGATATATGGGCGGAGATCAAGATTACATTGCGCCAATTATGACTAAAGGTTTAAATACATACCAATTTGGAAATAACGCTTACGGAAAACCAGCAACTGCACTTAATATATTAAGAGAAACAGTTATGGGACGTGAGCTATTTGATTATTCTTTTAGAGAATATGCACAACGTTGGATGTTTAAGCATCCTACGCCAGAAGATTTCTTTAGAACAATGGAAGATGCTTCTGCATTTGACTTAGATTGGTACTGGAGAGGTTGGTTCTATACAACAGATTATACAGATATTGGAATTAAAGAAGTAAAAGCTTTTAAAGTTGGAGAAACACCAAAAGAAATGTTAGAAAATATTGCTAGCAGAAACAACATGGATGTTAAAGACTTACCAAAGTTAGTTTACATGGTAGAAGAAGGAAGCGATGAAGATAAAGGCGGAAACAAATCTCCAATGGACGCATCTAAATCTTTAAAAGAATATGTAATGGATAATTTTACAGCGCAAGAACGTAAAAGTTTTAAGAATCCTAAGTATTTCTACAACGTAACATTTAACAAGCCAGGAGGATTAGTTATGCCAATAATTGTTAAGTATACTTACGAAGATGGAACATCTAAAACAGAAACATATCCAGCTCAAATTTGGAGACTTAACGATAAAGAAGCTAAAAAAGCTATTGCATCGGATAAAAAGATTGTTAGCATCCAAGTAGATCCTAATTTAGAAACTGCAGATGTTGATACAACAAACAACACGTGGCCTAAAGTAGAAACTACAAGTGAGTTTGATAAAATGAAGAATAAGAAATAAATATTATTTCTAATAGATATTAAAAAAGGCTTCCAATTTGGAAGCCTTTTTTGTTTACTAATTATTATATGCATGGATTTTAACCATGTAATTATGGTATTAATGTTTGTTTAGTGTATTCAAAGTTCTTTTAATCGTTTCAAAATCGTCTGTACCCACAAAAAAGGTTTTCGATTTTGTAGAAGATTTTATTTTAATAGCAGAACCCAATTTTACATTATACAAAGTACCTTCAGGTGTTAGCCTAATTCCTATGCCATATAAAAACGGAACTTTAATTAATTCAATAGAATTAAAATCTATGTCTTTTAAAAGCATTGTTTGTTTAATTAAGCCAAGTCCAAAAGTCGCTTGAATTTTAGTAGCGTCTATAGTAATGGTAAGTTTATGAAAAATCACAAACGTAATGACTAATACTACAGCAATAACAATGGTTGCAGTTAAAGGCGCGGGCTTATTTCCAATTTGAAACCAACCTGCAAAAAACACGCAAACCGCTATAATTAAAAGTAAAGCGCTCAAAAAAATGCCGTATTGGTGTTTTTTGTAATGTATCATGGTTTTATGAAATAAGTATTTTAATGTAAGTTATAAAAAATAGTTTATAAATAATAATGCCGTTACCTTAAGGTTCAGGCTTTCCATTATGTCTTTTTTGGGCTTAGGCGCCACCAAAAAAAAGGATGCCATTTAAATCCTTAACGGAACATTAGATTAGCAAATGTGTTTACGTGTTTTTTGTTAGTTTCTATTATCAGACTGAGCGCAGTCGAAGTCTAATTTAAAATTGATTACTGATTAATCCTCAACAGAAATTCTATTACCTTTAGAATGGCTACTAAACTCTGGTGCATACATACTTTGTATGGTTGTAATTCCGTTGCTCATGTTTCCAGCGTTATTTACTCTTAAATCGTATTCAAAAACGTAAATACCTTTTGGTAATACATCAAAAAAGAAGTTGGTGCTGGCATCTTTTGTGCTTTGGTAATAACCCAAACCATCTTGGTATTTGTATTGACTTAACACATTTATAGGTTCTAATCCCGAAGCACGCATATCTTTCATGTGGACAAACTCCATAGTTCTGTCGCTTCGTAATTCTATGCGGACTCTAATTAAATCGCCAACCATTAATTTGGTGTCTTTTTTAATTTCTGTTATCACTTCACCAGTTTTGGTATTCTCTTTTTTAAAGAGTTGTTTTTTCAGTTTTAAAGGTGTTTTTGCTGAGGTTATTTGGTCTAAATCCTCAAAATATTGCCAATATAAACTTCCAAAAGCAATGCCTTTCTCTTTTTTAGTTAAGGTTACTTCAGCTAAATCTGTCGTAATTTCATTGGCATCCCAAGTGGTTTTGTAATATCCAGTTCCTGCTTCAGTTTTAACCTGTGCTAACTTACGTTGCGGAATAGGTTGGTTACCAACTAACACGTTTACACTTTCGTTTACGCTTAACCAATCGCTTCCTTGTAATAGAATAGCGTAAATAGCATCGGTAGTCGATTTTGTGGTGCTCCATTGGTTGGTTTGTTTATGTTTTAATAACCAAATCTTTAAATTATCTACGGTTTTAGTATCATTTTCTATTTCCGAAAAAGCTTCAATTAAAAGCGCTTGTGTTTCAATTGGTGCTTGATACCAGTAATAAGAATTGGTGTTTTCTTTCCAATACATCCCAAGTTCTTCGTTAGTAATGCTACTTTCTTTTAACGACTTTAATATTTTAGCTGAAGTGGTTTTGTTTTCATTTCTAAAACTAATCAACGCCATCAATCCTTTAGCGTATAAAGGTCGTTTTAACCAATATTTATCTATCTGACCTAAATAGTAATCCGATACTTCTTTTACTTTCTTAGAGGTCTTTATTTCAGGAAAAAAGCTTCGCATGTATAAATAATGCAATTGCGTCATACTTAAATGGTCTTGCTTATAATCTACTTTAGAATTGTAGCGTTTTAAATCTTCGTATTCTTTTATAAATTGTTGGTCTAAATACGGAATGGCTTTTTGGATGATGTCATCTTTTATAGTTCTCGACTGCACTCGAACAGACATATCGACACCTAATTGTTTTAAATGACCAAAACCGGTAATAATATGTTGAGTGATGTAGCGGTTTTCCTTGTAATTACCAAACCAAGACCAAGCTCCAGAAGGCAATTGATTGGTTTTTAATTTATTTAATGTCTGCTCTAATTCTTGATTCATTTTATTTAAATCGAATAAAAGCGCAATTCGTTTTTTTTGTTCTGTTTCGCTTTGTGCATCTCGTAACCAAGGTGTTTCTTCAATTAAAATAGATTTTAACTCTTGGTTCTTTTCTAAGTTAGATAATAAAGCATCGCTGTTTTTCCACTGGTTAAAAACCTCTTGAATTCTTGGATTAGAATTCGCAATATGACTTGCCAACGCATTAGCATAATATTTACTAAACGTCTGTTCGTTACACTCGTAAGGATATTCCATTAAATATGGCAACGCTTGCACGGCATACCATGCAGGATTACTTGTAATCTCTAAAGTTAATTTATGATTTTGAAGCGTTTTACTTGTATTCGTTTTTAATTTATCTAACGTAAACGTTCGTGTTTCGCCCGTTTTAATGTGCATTGGTAAACTTTCTGTCACCAACATTCTGTTACTTAAAACAGGTAGCACATTTTGCTCGCCATCGCTAAATTGGTCTGTTTTTGCTATAATTTTATACTGAACTGCTTGCACGGTTTTAGGAATAGTAATCTCCCAAGACACATTGGTATTTCCGTTAGCCGAAACTTCAAATGTTTTTATGTTATTACTATTTTGAAGTTCTGCATTTATCGCTTTATTGGTTAAAGCATCAAACAATTGTAAAACCGCTTGTCCGTTTAACGTTTTGTCTCTTAAGTTAGCAATTTTACTGTTTATGGTAATAACATCGCCTTCACGTAAAAAACGAGGTGTGTTTGGTAATACCATTAACTCTTTTTGAGTCACAGCTGTTAAAGTTTGTTGGCTAAATTCTGCTTTTTTGTTATGCGCTAATAAATTAATATTCCATTTGGTTAAAGCTTCTGGTGTTGTAAAGCTAAAACTAATGTCTCCAGATTCATCAGTTTTTAACTGCGGAAAGAAAAAAGCAGTTTCCTGTAAGTTTTTACGGATTTTGACTTGTGTGAAATCAGCTATTTTTTTAGAATAATTACCATTTGTAGTAACTAAAATAACGCCATTTGAACCTTGAGAGCCATAAAGCGCAGTACCTTTAGCTCCTTTAAGTATGTTTGTAGATAAAATGTTTTCAGGACTAATGTTTGCTAAAAATTCAGATGAAACAATTTTTCCATCAACAACTATTAAAGCTTGATTGTCTCCTGATATTGAACTATTTCCTCTTAGAACTATTTTTGTTTCTTTGTTAGCGCTATAAACGGCTTCGTTTAGTTGTAATCCGGATACTTTGCCTTGCAGATTTTGAGCCAAATCAGAACTTGGAGCTTGACTTATTTGTTCACTTTCTTCAACTACATATCCATCTCTCATGTAAGAGCGATAATTGTTAGTATTCAAACTCATTCCAAACCAATTCAATCCATCAAATTGTTGCTGAGGTTGGTTGTAATAGGGTTGGCGTTTTTGAAACGTTCTAAAACTTTCTGTACCAAAACTGTGGTTGGCAGAATAGCGGTAATAACTTCTGTAGGCTTGTGGTTGGTACGGATTAAATTGCCAATTGTGTGGTTTAAACTGGTCTAAAGACGCATCGTACATGCTTGCTAATAATTCAGCAGATGCTTTTTCGTTGTTTTCGCCTTTAATTTTAAAAGACCACGTTTCGTCGGTTCCTGGTTGTAATTTATCTCTAAACGTTAGGGTTTCAATTTCTAATTTAGAACTTGGATAAGGCACGTTAATTTGCACTTGTCCCGACATAAAACTATTGGCAAATGCATAAGAATAATGGACTACAAATCCGCCTAAATCTTTTTTACTTATTGGTAATTTTATAGTTTTTGTGTTTTTCTCTAAGGTAATAATTTGGGTTTCAATAACGTTATGGTCTTTCTCAATAGATAAGCTTACCACTAAATTATTGGATGCTGATGCAATAGAAATTTCGGCAACATCATTTATGGCGTATTCATTTTTATTGGTTTTAATTTCGAATAACTGATTATCGGCTAAAACTTGGTCTTTCTCCGAAAATATTGTGAAGTTGGCTTCATCTTTTATGGCTTGTCCAAAATTATCTTTACTGGTTAAAACTGCCACATATTTCCCCGATTTCCATTTTTTAAGATTGCCCAAAGCAACCGTTTTTTCTTTTTCGGTATTAAAATTTTCGTTTAAAACCAATGTACCTTTTTCCCAATTCTGAACATCGTTTTCGTTTGTGTAAGCTTCATGTGGAAACAAGGCTTTAAAATCTTCTTTAGACCAGTTTTTATAATCTGGTGCTTGCCAAGGTCTTGGTCTTAAAACCGAATTTGGCGCATTTAATTTATAGATTTTTAATTCACCTTTAGCAGGCTCAAATTCGCCATTTAAGTTTTTAGTATCTATGCTTAAAGTTTGCTTTTTATTGCTTTTGTCTATTTGATTAGCAATAGCTATTTCAGCTAAAATAGTATGATAGCCAACTTTTACACTTGTGGTTGCACTTCTTGTTTCTCCATTAATATCTGTAACATCTGCAGTTACTTTATAGGTGAAAATTGGAAGATTTTCTTTCTTGGCTTTAGCATCTGGAATGGCTTTAAATGTAATGTCAAACTCGCCTTTCTCGTTAGTGGTTGTTTCACCAAACGTAATTTCTTGCGCTTCGGTATTAAAGTAAGGTCTTGACCAACGGTACCACTGCGGATAATTAACTTCACGTTTTACTTTATAGGTTACTTTAGCGTCTGTAATTGTACTTCCTGCAAATGCTTTGGCAATGCCTTTTACGGTTACGCTATCGTTAATTTTAAAGGTTTCGGTAATAGGATTAAAATTGGTTTCAAACTTAGGACGTTTGTATTCTTCAACTGAAAACGTATAATGTTTATCTAATTGTTTGTGTGATTTAGAATCTAAACGAATAGAATATTGTCCGTTTAAACCATTATTTGGCAGGATAAATTCGCCTGAAAGACTTCCAAATTCGTTGGTTTTTAAAGTTAAGTCGCTTACTTTTTCATTATTAGAATTATAAAGTGCTACGTTGAAAGATTCGTTAGGTAAAACTTCGGATTTATTTTGAACGGTTTTTAATGCAATTGCTTTAAAATAGACGGTTTGGCTTGGTCTGTAAATGCTTCTGTCTGTAAATATAAAGGATTGATAAACCGTATTTTCTTTGGAATTATTTCGGTTATAATGATTAATGTAAGATTTTCCAAAGTAAGCTGTTTCGTTATTGTAAGTTACTTTAGCTTCAAAATTACTACGATTATGAAGTGCTTTATCAAAACTGATAAACCCTTTAGAATTGGTTGTGAAATTTTCGGTTCTTGCTTTTTCGTTTCTAAAAAAGAACGTTAATTCTACAGCACTGTTGGAAATAGGATTTCCGTTGGTTCTATCTATTAATTGTAAATGTTTTTGGTCATTATCTTCAGATTCTACTATGGCTAAATTTGTGACTTGTATGGTTGTACTCGCCCAAATTCCTTCAGATTTTGCTGTAATTAAATATAGGCCAGCTTCTAAATTTGGTAATAATAATTCGGTAGCATGCGTTTGGTAATCGTTTTCATTTTTTAAATCTACGTTCCAAGTTTTGTCGGCTTTAAGCTTTTTAATTTCTTTAAGTTTAGCATCTTCATTATAAGTGCTATTCAGATTATCGAACTGTTTTTTAGAGATGTTATAGTAGGAAAACTCGGTTGTATTTAATTTTTTGTAATTCACTAAAATCTTTTCATTTTGGTTTGGTCTAAGATTAGATTCGGTAGTGATTTGCAGTTGCGCTCTTTCAATTTGCGTTTTAATGGCAATACATTTTTGTGCGCCAGTACTTTTAGGTAACTCGGCAATAGTTTTGTTGCAAAGCGCTAAAGCGTCTTTTAATTTCCATTGGTTTTCAGGTTGTGTGGTTGGATTGTATTGTAAACCTTGCTGATAATGAATTTGTGCTATTTCGAAATTATATAAAGCTTGCGCTTCGTTAGAACCTACTTTTTTTGCTTCACTTAAATACGTTTCTAAAAATAAATCTTGCTTGTTTTCTAATGTAATATTTTGATTTACAAAGTTTAATCTATCAATATTAACCGTTGCTAATGCTAAAGATGTTGGGTTTTTTAAATGAAAATTTATTAACTCTTGATAAATCTCTAACGCATAAAATTGTTGAGACAAAGCATCTTTTGTTTGTAATTCTAACTGAACAAATTCTTGGGCAGGTTTTGTGTAAATTTCATCTTGTAAACTAAATGTTTCTGTAGGTTTTGTAATTCTACTTTCTGTAGTTTTATAGAAATTTAGCGCATTATGATTTAGTAAATCAAAAACCGTTGGTCTAAAAGTTTTCGAGTTGTCTTGTGTGGTTAGTAACACTTCAAAATCTCTAATTGGTGTTTGCTGTAATACTAATCCGTTTTTTAATGAGGCTTGATAAGTGTTGTGGATTTCCTCGAAAATTGTTTCTAAATCCCAAGTTCTAAAATCGTTGTCAACTTTTTCCGATGTTTTTGTTCGGTTATAAAATTTCCATCGGTTTTGCTGAAAATATTGCCAATATAATGTGGCTAACATGTTTTGTAACACATTTTTTTCTGGTGATTTGCTTTTAGAAATAGCTTCTTTAAAACCAGTTATTACGCTAAGTTGCGCATCTTCTTCTAAAATTAAAGCAAATTTACTTTTAAAAAGTAACGTTTTAATAAGTTGTTTTTGATTGTTGTCTTTTTTAGCTAAAGTCTCAATTTCTGAGATTATTGTTAGAGCAGATTTAGGCAAGCCTTCAACTTCAAAAGCTTCAACTTTATCCCATAATTTAGAATAGCTGTTATTTTGTGCTTGGCTAATCATGGCACAAAAAATGATTAATAGAGTTGCAAATCTTGCTGTCATAGTTAGAAATTTTATATAAAGTTAGGGCAAATTTCATCTTAAAAAAGAAGAAATGAGTAAAACTAATGTTTGATTGTGTAAAGTGGTTCAAAATTAAAGTAAGGTGTTTAACATAACATAAACAATAATTATTCCAATAGAATGTTACATTTGTATTATAAAGTAAATTTTATGCGTTTTCTTATCTTATTTATGCTAGTATTTAGCTCTGCTTTCTCACAAACCAACGTAGAAAAAGCTAAACAATTGTTGGCGGATAAATCTTTTTATAAAGCGGAAGAAATTTTAGAGCAAGAAATAAAAAGTCAGCCTAATAATTTAGAAGTGGTTGAATTACTTGGAGATGCATACGGACATCAAGAAAAATGGGACGATGCTATTGTTTTTTATAAGCAATTAAAAGATCAAAAGCCAAAAGAAGCTAATTACCATTACAAATTTGGAGGTGCTATGGGAATGAAAGCGTTGCAAGTAAATAAATTTACAGCGTTGGGTTTAATTGGCGATGTTAAAGATGCGTTTTTAAAGGCGGCCGAACTTGATCCAAAACATATAGATACGCGTTGGGCTTTAGTAGAATTATATATGCAGTTGCCAGGAATTGTTGGTGGAAGTAAAAGCAAATCGTTTAAATATGCCGAAGAACTTCAAAAGTTAAGTAAGGTAGATGGTTATTTAGCAAAAGGTTATATTTATGAATATGATAATGAACCAGAATTAGCCGAAAAATATTATTTATTAGCCATAAAAGAAGGCGGATCTTTAACTTGTTTTGATAAATTAACGCATTTATACGAAGCCCAAAAACAACCCGAAAAAGCGGTTGCTAATATTGAAGCAGCCAATTTAAAACACCACAGAAACGCCTTACATTACCAAATAGGAAAAGTTTGCGCAGAATACAATGTGCAAATAGATAAAGGCGAAAAGTGCTTGTTAATTTATTTAGAAAATTATAGCGCTAAAGATGGCGTTCCAAAAGCTTGGGCAAATTACCGTTTAGCGCAAATTTATAAGTACAAAAAGGATAAAGTAAAAGCACTTAAATTTATTGATTTAGCGATTGCTGAGTTGCCAAAGATTAATGTGTTTAAGGAAGAGAAGTCTAAGATTTCTGATATTTAGTTTTCAGTTTCAGTCTCAGTCTCAGTCTCAGTTGCAGTAATCAGTTATTACGCAGAGTTGCATAGAGTTTTCACAGAGTTGCTCGGAGTTTTCTTAGCCTAATTGTTTTACTTAGTTTTTACGCAGAGTCACGCAGAGCTAATTTAAAACTTCTTTTATGAATGTTTCTCTGTGTCTCTCTGTAAAACCTCCGAGAATCTCTGTGTAATCCGGCAGAGTAAGAAAGTCTTAATTCTTTGTACTCGATACTTAATTCTAACTTCATACGAGTAAGCAATCTTAATTCTTAATACTTTGTTCTTTTTACTTTATCCCAAAACAAGTATATTTGATTCTTTAAGAAAAACCTCTACATGAACGTACATTTTATAGCTATAGGCGGAAGCGCAATGCACAATTTAGCATTAGCATTACATAACAAAGGATATCAAGTTACAGGTAGCGACGATACTATTTTTGAACCGTCTAAATCGCGTTTAGATAACAAAGGATTATTACCAGAAGCATTTGGTTGGTTTCCTGAAAAAATATCTAATAATTTAGATGCTATTGTTCTTGGAATGCACGCCAAAGCCGATAATCCTGAGCTGTTAAAAGCCCAAGAATTAGGCCTTAAAATTTACAGTTATCCAGAGTTTTTATACGAGCAATCTAAAAATAAAACACGAGTTGTAATTGGTGGTTCTCATGGAAAAACAACTATTACATCTATGATTTTACACGTGATGCATTATCACGATAGAGATGTAGATTATATGGTTGGCGCACAATTGGAAGGTTTTGATGTTATGGTAAAACTTACCGAAGACAACGATTTTATAGTGCTTGAAGGCGATGAGTATTTAAGTTCGCCAATAGATAGACGACCAAAATTTCATTTATACAAGCCAAATATAGCCTTATTAAGCGGAATTGCTTGGGACCATATTAATGTGTTTCCAACTATTGAAAACTACGAAGAGCAGTTCAGTATTTTTGTAGATAGTATTACCAAAGGTGGAAGCATAAATTATAACGAAGAAGACGAAACGGTAAAACGTATTGTTGAAAACAGCGAAAATCCAATTCGTAAAATTGCTTATCAAACACCAGAATATACAGTAGAAAATGGCGAAACACTTTTAGAAACACCTGAAGGACCAATGCCAATTGAAGTTTTTGGAAAACATAACTTAAATAACTTAGCAGGCGCAAAGTGGATTTGTCAGCATATGGGAATTGATGAAGATGATTTCTACGAAGCTATTTCTACCTTTAAAGGTGCAAGTAAGCGTTTAGAGAAAATTGCCGAAAGTGCAACAAGTGTAGCTTATAAAGATTTTGCGCATTCGCCAAGTAAAGTAGAAGCTACTACAAATGCGGTAAAAGAACAGTATAAAGACAGAACTTTAGTAGCTTGCTTAGAATTACATACTTACAGTAGTTTAAATGCCGAATTTTTAAAGGAATACAAAGGTGCTTTAGACGCAGCAGATGTTGCAGTGGTTTTTTACAGTCCACATGCTGTAGAAATTAAAAAATTAGATACAGTTTCTGAAGCTCAAATAGCCGAAGCTTTTAAACGCGATGACTTAATTATTTACACCAATCCAGAGGATTTTAAGAATTACTTGTTTACTCAAGATTATAAAAATAAATCTTTATTACTAATGAGTTCTGGTAATTATGGTGGTTTAGATTTTGATGAGGTTAAAGGTTTGGTTGGGTAGATTCGTTTAACGGCTTAGTAAAAATTGTTTTAATGTTTTTTAAAAAAGGTGTTAAACGAAGTTATATTAAAAAAATAACAAAGTCAATATTTATAATTAATGGACGATTTAATTTTCTGGGTAATCATTATGCTTATTCAATTAATCCTAAATATAATTTCAGCCTAATAATTTTTTTTACAGATTGATACACCTGTTTTTTATAGTCAGCGTCTTTCTGCATTTCATTTAAAATAGAAGTAATTGTTTGAGTTTCGTCTATTGGCATTAGTAACATATCGTTACCAGCTTTAGAAGCCAATAAAGGTGCGTTATCTATAATAGTCACCGCTTTCATAATGTTTAAGGCATCTGTAATAACAAGACCTTTAAAACCTAATTCGTTTTTTAATAGTCCGGTAACTATATTTCTAGAACAACTTGCTGGAAGTCCGTTTGTATTGTACTTTTCGTTATTTATTATAGTAATATGCGCCATCATTATAGAAAGTACACCAGCCTTAATTAATGGCGGATAAACTTCCAATTCTTGTAAATCACCATCTATATAAACAGATTTTTTATGTGTATCTCCGCTTACTAAACCATGACCTGGAAAATGTTTTGCTGTTGCAATAATACCTTGTTCTTGGGTAGTTTGTATAAATTGTTTACTTAATGCAACCACTTGTTTTTTATCATTACCAAAGCTTCGGTCTTTAATGGCTTCGTTTTCTGGACTTACATCTACAACAGGTGCAAAATTTTGACGAAAACCGATGTCTAACAATGTTGTATTTATAATTCTAGCAATAGAATCAGACTGTTTAGCGGTTTTAATATCTATAGTCTTCATTAACTCGGGAGTTCCACTTAATCTACCGTTAAACAAGCTAGGTTCGGCATCAATAGAATAGAGTAGTGGAAGTTGTCCTTTTTCAGTATTGATGTCATTAAGGTTGCTTATTAAAGTTTTATGACTTTCTTTTGAACCTTTTAGAAACACAACGCCTCCAATTTTATTTTCTCTGGCTAATTTTAAAACAGTTTTGTTAGGTTTTCCTAACTCACCTGCCGATGTTACAATCATTTGAGCAACTCTAGAGGTATCTGTTAAGGTTTCAAAAATTTCATCAACTCTATGTTCAATAGTGGCATTATAATTATAAAAATCTTGAAGATTATTAGTTTGTCCATTTACTACAGAAACCGTAATTAAAATTAAAAGTGATGTTATTGATTTAAGCATAATATAATTAGTTTTTTAATATGAAATCCAAGCAATGCATTACTGAAATGGTTAAATTATGAGCTGCTTGAACGAATGTCGTTTAAAATAAGGAGAAATTCAAATTTAGGATTGGTGCTATTGATTTTACATTTATTCTTCCTCACCAATTTCATCAAAATTTTCAAAACGTTCAAAGTCGCGTTTATAATGAAATATCTCTGCATCTAGTTTTTCAATTTCTTTTTTTAATTCAGGAGCTTTAGCATGAAATTCTAATTTAAAAATACAGTGTATAATTAAAGCAAGAAAAGCAAAGCCTAAAAATAAAATTACGCCAATGGATATGGCACCAACTGGACTATAAGTGTCTGGGAATTCTATACGTCTTTTATCTGATAAATGAATAATTGTTGGAACAACCATGCTAGCAAAAAAGATAGTGAAAAATATAGATTTTTTACGATGCCATATAAAGTTACTAGCAAAGTGTTCTTTGTGTAACTTATCTTCTAAAAACTCTAATTGTTCTTCTTTTTCTTCAATCATTAATTATAATTTAAAATCTTCTTCGCCTATTTCGTCAAAGTTCTCAAAGCGTTTAAAATTCAGTTTGTTTTTTTCTATAAGATCTAGAATGAGATGTTTTTCTTGTTTAAGAGGTTTTAAAGAAGTGTAGGCTTGAAACCAAAATGACGCATAACACAAAACGCTTAAAAAGCTTAATCCAAAAAAGATAAACAAACCTATAATTACAAGTTGTTGGTAGTATAATTCTGGGTTGTTTAAATTAGTGGTGTTTCTTAAAAGGCCATAACAAGGAAATATAACGCTTACCAATACTATAATAAAAACCATTTTCTTTAAGTTCTTTTTAAAGAAGGATTTGTAACTGAGTAACTCCTTAATTTCGTGATTAATTCTATTTAAACGTTGCTCTTGGTAGTCGGTCATTTATTAATTTAAAGTGTTTGGTATAATATCAGTAAGTTTTTTTCTAAAAATGTTACACACCAAATTGTTTTAAATGATGATCTAAGTGTTTAAACTGCATTTGTCCCCATTGTTCTGGTGTGAATTTTCCAAAACTTGGATGCGGTTGCCATTCGGTTTTGTCTTTATGTGTATGTAATTCGTTAACTAAGCTTAATAACTGCGTTTTTTCTGTGCTGAAATCTTTATCGGTAGTAATTTTTAATTGTATGGCAGTTGGTAAATTCTTTTTCCAAGGTTTGTTGTTGTACAGTGATTTTTTAAAAAATAAAGTAATTAACCAAAACGGTTTTAATCCATAATCTTCTTTTTGCATCATAATATTTAATGGTGCTTGGCAATGGTTTAGCATTTGTGCAACCGTCATTTTTCCCCATTGCGCTTCATTATTATTGGTTAAAGCTTCAATTCTTGAGGTAATATTTTGATGTGTTTCAGTTTTAAAAATAGATTCCATAGGTTTTCAGATTAGTTTAAAGACTAAAATTACATAAATATGGTCTAAAACAATTCAGAATAAAAAAAATAATTAACTTTAAGACATGGAAGATAAAAATTCATCTTTTTCAATTAAAAATTGGTCGGAAAACGATCAACCTAGAGAAAAGCTTTTAAATAAGGGAAAAGCAGCTTTAAGTGATGCGGAATTAGTTGCCATTTTAATAGGTTCTGGAAACCGGCAAGAAAGCGCAGTTGCTTTATGTAAACGAATTTTAGCTTCTGTTAATAATAATTTAAACGCTTTAGGCAAATTAACAGTGGTTGATTTAATACAATTTAAAGGTATAGGTGAAGCCAAAGCCATAAGTATTGTTGCAGCATTAGAGTTAGGCCGAAGGCGTAGAGTAGAGGACGCAGTCGTTTTAAATAAAATAACATCTAGCAAATCTGTTTTTGAATTAATGCAGCCCATTATTGGCGAGTTGCCTCACGAAGAATTTTGGGTATTATATTTGAATAATTCTAATAAAGTTTTGCAGAAAACACAAATTAGTAAAGGAAGTATTACTGGTACTTTAGTGGATTCTAGATTGGTGTTAAAAGAAGCGTTGCAATTAAATGCGGTAGCTTTAATTTTATTACATAATCATCCTTCGGGTACTTTAAAACCTAGTAAGGCAGATAAACAGTTGACTCAAAAACTTAAATCTGCTGCTTTAAGTCTAGACATAAAAGTATTAGACCATTTAATTATTGCCGAAACAGCTTATTTTAGTTTTGCAGATGAAGCTTTGCTGTAATCTAACTTTTAAATTGACTATTAAGTTGAAGTTTTTAAAAATAGAACAGGATAATTCAGTTTAAAAATAGCTTTCCATGGAATAAAATAGCATTAATTAAGTATTTTTACCTTCAGAATAAAAACTATTTATGCTTTTAGTTTACACACCTAAAATTACGCCAAGAGTAAAATATACTTTTAAGCAAGTGTGTACGCGTATATTAGGTATTCCTGTAAGTTTTACGTCTACTGTAGAAGATTTTATTGCGCATGATAGTTTAAAAATGTCTTATGCAAAACAACCGTTAGGGAACGAGTTGTTTGTAAGATCTCACGATTTGCTATTCGAAAATGGTTTAAACGATTTAGAATTTAAAGTTTACGATTGGGAAGACACCAAATGTTTTTTTATAAATGGCGAAAGTAGCCATTTGCCTTTTGATATATTCTCGGCAACGTTTTATTTATTATGTCGCTATGAAGAGTATCTACCACACGTAAAAGATGAATTTGGACGCTTTATGGCAACCGAAAGTTTAGCTTTTAAACATGGGTTTTTAAATCAACCAGTAGTAGATATTTGGGCTTACAAGTTTAAGAAGCTCTTACAAGATAATTATTCAGATTATAATTTTACAGATAAAAGTTATACTGTAAAACCAGTTATAGATGTGCCAATTGCCTATAAATATAAGCATATTGGTTTTTTTAATTCGCTTACCGGATTTCTAAAAGATTTTTTAAGAATAAAAGTTAAAGATATTTATGTTAGAGCATCAGTTTTATTAGGTTTAAGACGCGATGGTTACGATACATATAAGTACATAATTAATCGCCAAAAAAAATCTAACTTTAAGTTTGTATTCTTTTTTTTGGTGGGCGATTATACATCTCACGACAAAACTATAAGTGTCCAGAATCAGAATTATGTATCCTTAATTAAACATATCTCAGATTACAGTTTAATTGGACTGAAAACCTCTTTTGAAGCTTTAAATGATATTTTTTCACTTAAAAAAGAGAAAAAACGATTAGAGTTAATTACAAATAAATCTATAATTGGTTCAAGACAATCATTCTCTAAAGTTAATTTACCAGAGGCATATAGAAATCTTGTAGAGCTCGAAATTCCTGAAGATTACACTATGGGATATATAGATTTTTTAGGATTTAGAGCAGGAACGTGTACTGCATTCTTTTTCTATGATTTGGATTACGAAATTCAAACACCATTAAAAATTAACAGTTACCAAATGTTAGATTATGCCCTTTTAAAAACTAATTCGTTATTAGATAAAGAGCAAAAAGTAACACAATTAATAAAGCAAATTAAAAAAGTAAACGGAACCTTTATTCCTGTTTTTCATAATTATACTTTTAGTGACGAACCGCAATGGAAACACTTTAAGACTATTTTTAAATTGATTTTAAATGCCGAAAAATAACAGTATAACCGATGTGTTTTTTGACCTTGACCACACACTTTGGGATTTTGATAAAAACTCTAAACTTACTTTTGATTACATTTTCAAGAAGAATAATGTCATTATAAATTTAGACGATTTTATTAGCGTTTACGAACCTGTTAATCTTAAGTTTTGGCGCTTATTTAGAAATGAACAAATTTCTAAAGAAGATTTGCGTTACAGGAGATTAAAAGAAGTTTTAGAAGGTGTAAATTATTTTGCTAAAGACGATTTAATTCATCAATTATCTCAAGATTATATTACCTATCTAACAGATAATAATTATTTGTATGAAGGCACCTTAGAGCTTTTAGACTATTTAAAACCTAATTATAATTTACATATTATAACCAATGGTTTTACCCAAGTACAGATTAATAAGTTAGAAAAATCTGGTTTAGCGCCTTATTTTAAAACCGTAACAGATGCAGATACTGCTGGTGTTAAAAAACCAAATCCACATATTTTTAATCATGCTATTTCTTTAGCAAATACTAAAATAGAACAAAGTATTATGATAGGTGATAGTTTGGAAGCAGATATAGAAGGTGCTTTAAATATTGGATTAAAAGCCATATATTTCAATCCAAAGAAAAAAGAAACAGATCAGCATATTTTACAGGTTGATGAGTTAATAAAAATTAAAAATTATCTATAATGAAAAAGATTATAATCTTATTATGTTTTATACTAACTTCAAGTTTATATGCACAAGACTTAAACAACTATAAATATGTTTTAGTGCCAGAAAAGTTTGAGTTTCTTAAAGAAACTGATCAATACAGGTTAAATGGCTTAACACAGTTTTTATTTAATAAATATGGTTTTAATGCCTACTTAGGAAAAAAAGATTTACCTGAAGACGCTTTAAATAATAATTGTTTAAATCTATTTGCTGAGGTTGTAAACGAGTCTAATATGTTTACTTCAAAATTAGCAATTCAATTAAAAGACTGTAGAGGAGATGTGGTTTATACATCGCCTTTTGGTAAATCTAAAAATAAAAGTTATAAAGTAGCTTATAATGAAGCGTTAAGACAAGCAGCAAAAGATTTAGCTAACTTGAATTATAAATATAATGGTTCTAAAGACATAGACTTAAGTTCTGCTTTAGCTGAACAAACTCCAGTTACAAAGATATCTAAAGAAGTAGCTCAAAAAGAAGTTAAAGACATTGTTAAAGATCAAACTAAAGAAATAACAGAAGAAATAACAGAAGAAATAACTAAAGAATTGCCTAAAGATGTAAAGAATAGCGCAACCAAAGAAGACAAATTACCAAGTCAGTTTTTTGCACAAAAAAGACAAAAGCAAGGTTGGTTAGATTATAACATTGTAGATTCAGATGGTGTTTTATACTTTGTATTTTATAGTACAGGAAAAGAAGATATGTATCTTGTAGAACAAAGTAAAAATCAAGATAAAATGCTATGTTTTAAGAAAGATAATTTATGGCATTTGGTGTCTAGAGATGCTACTAAAATGGAAATTAAAGTCTTTAATATTCAGTTTCCAAAAGAGTAAGTTTTTTAATAGCCATATTTTTCTTTCCAGCGTGCTTTTAAGAAATCACGCTGCGCTTGTTCTCTAGTGTTATTTCCAGGATTATAAAAGGTTTTGTTGGCTAGCTCATCTGGCATGAATTCCTGATTTACAAAATTGTTTTGGTAATTGTGAGAATACCCATAGTTTTCTCCATAGCCAATTTCTTTCATTAGTTTAGTTGGTGCATTTCTTAAATGTAATGGCACAGACAAATCACCGGTTTCTTTAACTGCTTTTTGAGCATCGGCTATAGCTAAATACGCAGCGTTACTTTTAGCAGAACAAGCTAAATAAGTTACACATTGACTTAAAATAATTCTAGATTCTGGAAAACCAACTACAGATACAGATTGAAACGTTGTATTTGCCATAACTAATGCGGTAGGATTAGCATTTCCAATATCTTCGCTTGCAAGGATAATTAATCGTCGTGCAATAAATTTCACATCTTCTCCGCCTTCAATCATACGTGCTAAATAATATAAAGCTGCATTTGGATCTGAACCACGAATAGATTTTATAAAAGCTGAAATTATGTCGTAATGCTGTTCGCCTGCTTTATCATAAGTTGCAACGCTATTTTTTATGTGTTCAAAAACAAGGTCATCTGTAATTTCAATGTTATCAGAATTAATAGCATTTATAACTAATTCAAAATTGTTTAAGAGTTTTCTTCCATCGCCACCAGATAAACGCAATAATGCTTTAGTTTCCTTTAGTGTTATACTTTTTTTAGATAAGTACTCGTCTTCGCTTATTGCACGTTCTAAAATGGCTTCTAAATCGGTTTTATTAAAAGCTTCAAGAATATAAACTTGACATCTAGATAATAATGCAGAAATCACTTCAAAACTTGGGTTTTCTGTAGTTGCACCAATTAATGTAATCCAACCCTTTTCTACAGCTTGTAATAAAGAGTCTTGTTGAGATTTACTAAACCTATGAATTTCGTCTATAAATAGAATAGGATTTTTAGTAGTAAATAATCCACCGCTTTGTTTTGCTTTATCTATAACATCTCTAATATCTTTAACACCAGAGTTTATGGCGCTTAATTGGTAAAACGGTCGTTTAGAGGTTTCGGCAATTATATTAGCAAGTGTTGTTTTTCCTGTTCCCGGTGGACCCCAAAGAATCATAGAAGGAATTATACCTTGAGATATAATTTGAGTTAAAGTTCCGTTTTGTCCAACTAAATGTGTTTGACTAATGTAGTCTTCAAGTGTTTTTGGACGTAAACGTTCTGCTAAAGGTGTATTCATATTCAAAATTAAGAAATTTAAATTACTATTTCTATCTGACAATTTTTCATTTTGTAATTTATTGGACTCTTTTTTGACTAACCTTTTACATGAATAACTTAGATTCTAAATTAATTAGTAATGCAGTTGCTTATCCTATTGTTGGAGTAGTGTTACTGTGGCTAATCTTTTCTATAGAAATTAGATATAATTTTAATTTTAATACGCTTGGTGTATATCCAAGATCATTTAAGGGGTTAATAGGCGTAATATGCTCACCATTTATTCATTCCAATATTACACACTTATATAGCAATACTATTCCATTACTTGTTTTAAGTTCCAGTTTGTTGTTTTTTTATCCTAAAATAGCCTTTAGAATAATTGTATATGGTATTTTACTTTCAGGTTTTTTAACATGGATTTTTGCAAGACCATCTTACCATATTGGTGCCAGTGGTTTAATTTACGTCTTGTTTAGTTTTATCTTTTTTAAAGGTATTCTCACAAAACATTATAGGTTAATTGCATTATCGCTTCTAGTTGTTTTTTTATATGGAAGTATGATCTGGTATACAATACCAATAAAAGAAGGTGTTTCTTGGGAAGGACATTTAAGTGGATTTATTATAGGTGCTATTTTTGCTCTAATTTTTAATATAGACATAGAAAAACCTATTAAATATGAATGGGAAAAAGTAACCTTCAATGAAGAAGAAGATCCTTTTCTTAGTCAATTTGATGAAAATGGTTACTTTTTTGAAATTGAAAAGCCAATAGAAGTAGAAGAGGAGCAAACAGTAAATTCTGAAAATTGTACTAACTCATCTATTAACTTTACCTATCAATTTAAGCCATTAACTAAACCTGAAGAATAGCTTTATAAGCGTTGTCTTAATGCTTCATATAAGAAAGCACCACAAGCTACAGAAACATTTAAAGATTCTATTTCACCTAATAAAGGTAACTTAGCTTTTTCATTCACTAATTTTAGTACAGAAGGGTTAATTCCTTTGCCTTCAGATCCCATTATTATTGCACAAGGTTCGTTAAAGCTTATATCGTAAATAGTTTGATCTGTTTTTTCAGTAGCCGCAATTACTTTAACTTCGTTTGCTTGGAAAAAGAACAAAGCATCTTTAACATGATCTACTTTACAAATTGGCATTTTAAAAACAGCACCAGCACTTGTTTTAATAGTATCTCCATTTACAGGAGCTCCACCTTTTTTCTGAATAATAATACCATCTACACCAGTACATTCTGCAGTTCTAATGATTGCGCCAAAATTTCTTACATCACTTAATTGGTCCAAAATTAAAAATAGTGGTTTGTCTTTTTTTGCAATTACAGCTTCATAAAGAGTTTCTAAGTCATGAAAACTAATAGGCGCAATTTGTGCAACAGCACCTTGGTGATTGTTTTTAGTTAGTTTATCTAACTTTTCCACAGGAACATAAGAGGCATTTAATCTTTTAGTCTTTATTAATTGCTCTAATTCTTTAAATAAGTCGCCTTGTAGTCCTTTTTGTAAGAATAGTTTATCAATAGCTTCATTTGCATTAATAGCTTCAATAATAGCTCTAATTCCAAAAATCTGTGTGCTTTTTTCCATGAGGTAAAGGTATAAAAAAACAGCCTAACTAATGTTAGGCTGTTTAGGTATTATGATAAGAATATTAATTACTCTGCAGCAACTAATTCTCCTAAATTATTGTAAACAGTATATTTACCACCAACAACTTCAATAGTTGCAGCAACTTTTACACCACTTCCAGCAACATTACTTTTGTCATCTGTAAAGAAATATAAGCCATCTAAATCAACTGTAGCATTAAATTGTCCTACTTTAGATATAACAAGTTCCATAGGGAAAGAAAAATCTGAAGCTAATACTTCATCAGCTGCATCAAATCCTAATTCAGTCCAATCCCAATAATCAATTTCCACCGTGTAGGTTCCATCAGCTAAAACACTAGTTGTATCACTTGCAGGGTTACCAGGCTCAATTAAAAATTCTGGACAGTTTCCTGTGAAGGCATAAGCATCAAAAGAAGTTAAATAAGCATCAAAATCCGCCATGTCACATCCGTCATGTACTTCTACTATTTCTTCATCGTCAGCATCAGTACCAGCCACATTAGTATCTATAACTTTATAAGTTACAGTACCAGACCAGTCTAAAATTAGTCCAAAGTTATCTGTTTCATAATTTGTTACGTCAAGTGAGAATGTACGTACACCAGAACCTAAACCTGTACCTGAACTTCTTAAAGTGAAACCTAAAGTTTCAGTTTCTTCAGCCCACATGTCTTTAGTTGCAGTAATGTCAAATGAAACACTTGTTGTATTTACCGGAAAAGATATTAAATATCCTTCTAAACCATAACCATCTTCCGGTCCAGTTGCACCTACATCATTTCCATCTATATCACTAACGTAATAATCATCGTTAGTACCTCCAGAAGTTAATTCTAATTTAAAATCAACTCTTTCTTTGTATGGATATTCTAAATTTAATGTAACTGTGGTAGTTTCTCCTTCTGCGATAACAGAACTAGTTAAACCTGCAACAGTCATAACTGGTTTATCAGCAAATGAGTTGTCTTGATCATCTTCGATACAAGATGTACCCATTCCAGCAATTAATATTGCTGCTGTTAATGTTTTTAAATTAAATATTTTTTTCATAATTATAATTTAGTATAATAGTTAGTATATACTCTTGGTCCAGCACCAAAGCCAATTTGATAAACGATTTCAATATCTCCGTTATCTAAAACTTCTCCATCTGTTCCATCTGTTGTTAAACCTTTAACTTCATTTGAATAAAAACCTTGAGCTAGACCTTGAACAGGCACAGTAATATCACCACATATATCAATAAAAGTCATTCCTTGATCTGGAGCAATAGTTCCAGCTCCCCATCCACCAGTTGTAACACTTTTAAATGTATTGATGTCTTGTACAGTATAACCTTGAGTTCCATGATTCCATGAAGCTCCATCATCTCTAGAAACAGCACAGTTATAATTAAATGCATTTATTGTAGATTGACAACCAACAAAAATCACATCAAATTTACTATTTAAACTTGAAACAACAGTTCCATTTTGTTCAACAGAAACAAGGTTTAATGTTAATACAGTTTTTTGTGTAGGATTTAAATTTGCAGTGTTCACATCTAAAGGTAAACTTACTAATGTTGCATTAGCAGGAATTGTTACCGAATTAGTTGGGTTAACAAAATCAAATTCAACTCCTTCTGTAGCAGTACTTGACGCATCTACAGTGAAATTAATTGTTATGTCTGAAGAAGACACAGATCCATCGTTACCACCAATTAGAGAAACTGGAAATTCTCTTCTAATAACACCTAAATCTTCAAAGTAAGCTACAGATTCGAAAGGTTCTAAAAAACCTACAACTCTTGCAGTTGAATCGAAACCGTTATCTACTTCATCATCTACGATACATGATACAGCAAAAAGCGATACCATCATCATTACTGTTAATAATCTTAAATTTTTCATTTTTTTTTTTTTTTAGTTATCCCAGAAAATTTTTGTAGAAAACGCATCTGCTTGTGTCTGGGTTGGCACGTTAGCAGCATTTCCAGAGTATTCAGAGTTTGGATACATTAATCTGTTAGGTTTATCTGTAAATTGTGCAGATGTAGGTAATGGTACTACTGGAAATCCAGTTCTTGTGTAATCAATCCATGATTCAATCGCGTTAATACCATTAACAGCTATCCACTTTTGAGTCATAATTGCTTCAATTTTATTTGAAGCAGCTGTGTAAGAAACACCAGCATTACCAAAGTAAGCTGAAGCATCACCAGCACCTAATAAATCAAATGAAGCTTGAATACCATCATTATATGCTTGTGCAGGATCTCCAGTTAAATATCCATGAAATCTAGCTTCTGCTTGTAAAAAGAAGGCTTCTGCAGCAGTCATAACAAATCCATTTTGATCAGCCGAAACTATTAGTCCTGGACCAACACCAGATAAAGGTGTTGCTGCGTTATCTTCTCCTTGTTGAATTCCTACAAAATTACCTGCAGAGTTTGCTGCGTAAATCCTACCTAATCTTGGATCATTTACTCCAGTTCCAGTAGCTCCTTGTAAAAATTGGATTGCGTACTCAGATCCTCTAATAAAGTTATTCGTTGTTGTTACGTTTCCTTCATTGTCAAAACCATAAGTTCCGTAAAAAGGATTTAATCTATCATTACTATCATCACTATAACCAGGGTTGATAGTAACATCTTGTGATACAAAGTTTTGATCAAGTAAAGCAAATTCATCAGCAACATAAGTTGTTAAGGCAGCGTCTGTTCCAGCTTGAGCTTTTGTAGACAATCTTATTAACATTTTAAGTTTTACTGTATTAGCAAAACGTACCCAACTTCCCATATCACCTTCAAAGATAATATCTTCATTTCCTACAACAGCACCGTTATTAGCCTCTATTAAAGCAATAGCATCATCTAATTGAGTCATTAAAGACATGTAGATATCCATATCATTATCATATGCAGGTGTCAAATTCTCACCTCTTAAAAATGCCTGAGAATAAGGTACATTACCATATAAATCAACAATATACTGCATGTAAAAAGATTTCATAACCATTGCAATTGCTTTATGGTTATTAAATGTTGTTCCTTCAGAGTTAATAATCGCTTGGAAAGGGTTTATCCCTAAATATAGTCCACTCCAAATTCCAGAGTAAAATGTATTGTCAATTGCTAACGAGAATTCATCTGCGAAACCTCCAGTAAATGAATTTACGTTTGGTCCCCAAGTGTTCATGAAAGCATTTCCTAGACGGTTCATTGTGTTTGACTGTGTTGGGAAAATTGTTTCCATTGCACCAGCTAATACTAAATTAGCAGGGACATTTTCTCCTGTTGGATTATTTGGTGAAGTATTTACATCTAAATAGTCTTCACAAGACATGTTCAATAAACCTATTGCACATGCTAATATTAAAATTCTTTTCTTCATTATTTTATATTTAGAATGTTAAGTTTAAGTTCATACCGAAAGTTCTAGTTGCAGGATATGCACCAGTTGTAGCTAAACCACTTGCGTTTCCACTTGTGTTTGCAAATTCAGGATCATGATAACCTCTGTTTTCTTTTGGTAATACTACAAAAGGGTTTCTTGCATTAACACCTAATGTTAATCCTTTAATTCCCATATTCTTTAACGTATCACCATCAAATGTATAACTTAAAGCTAATTCTCTAACTTTAAAAGCTGTTGCGTCTAAAACAAAGTTTTCAGCCACATCTCTGTATTCATTAGAATAATAGTTTAAGAAACTAGTATACGTTGTTCCTCCAGTAATAACGCTGTTATTAGCTTCGTATACACCTGGTGAAGTTTCTATTGATGAGTTAGGGAAGATAAATCCTCTACGTCCGTTCTCAGCAGATTCTACTAGGTGACCAGACCAAGATAACCAGTCTTTATTTCCAGCCCAGAATTGGTGTCCGGTTCTGTAATCCATTGTAGCTGCAAGTTTCCATCCTTTATATTGGAAAACTGAGTTAAATCCAAGAATATAATCAGGATTGTTAACTCCTAACTTTTTAAATTCTGATGATTTTAATGGGTTACCTGTAGTAGGGTCGATTATTACTCGTCCTTCTCCATCTCTTTCGTAAGCAGTACCTTTAATTAATGGAAATTCTTCACCTACTTGAGCAAAAATACCTACAGATCCTCCACTTTGTAGATTCACTTGATCTTGTTGACCATCAATTTTATTAACTACTGTTTTGTTTGTTTCAAAACTTAAACGGTTAGTCCATTTAATTCCTTTTTCTCTATTATTGATTGGTGTATAACCTAAATCAATCTCAAATCCATTAGTTTTAATTTCTCCAACATTAATTGTAGCAGAACTAGCTCCAGAAGTAAAAGATGGAGTTGTTGTAAACTGAGCATCTGTTGTTTTCTGATCGAAATAAGCGAAATCTATTGTTACTTTATCATTAAATAAACCTAAGTTAAACCCAAGTTCAATATTAAATAAATCTTCATTCTTTAATAATGGATCTGTAATAGAACGGCTTGGTGTAAATGAATTTAAATTTCCGTAAGCAAAACCACCTGGTTGAACATAAAGATCATTTACTGCAAAAGCACCCACAGTACTTCTTGCTACACTAGAAACGTTAGCAAAAACTTTAAAGTTGTTTAATGTATTAGATTTTAATCCATCAAATGCTTTAGTTGGGATAAAAGAAACACCAGCAGAAGGATAGAATACAGCAGCAACCGATGGATCTAATTGAGATCTTGATTGGTAACGACCTGTTAAATTTAAGAATAAGTAATCTTCATAACCAAAATCAAAGTTACCAAAAGTTGCAACTTGTCTTGTTCTTACTTCACTATTTGATACATCAGGAGTACCTGTTAAGTTAGATACATTATAGAATCCAGGAATGGTTAAACCATTTCCACTTACTGAAGTAGATGTAGCTCTGTAATCTTGAGTGTTAAATCCAACATTTGCTTTGAATGATATTTTATCAGTTAACATGTAATCAAAGTTTGCAAATAAATCACCATAAAAATCTCTAACTCCTTGGTCACCAACAGAAAGAAATGATTGTACGGTATGGTCTCCACCACCAATCTGTACTTGATCAGTATATCCATTTGTATAACTTAAATTATCAAGAGATCTATATCTCATACTAGCTCTGTATAAGAAGCTAATGTTGTCATTTAATTCATATCCTAAAGAAGCTACTGCAGACATTACTTGTTGGCTACTTTCTCCTCTTACGTTATCTCTTAACCAGTATGGACTGTTATAGTAAGATGTCCAGTGATATTGATTTTTTGGCGTTGAGAACTCAGTTACAGGAATATTTGAAGCAGTTTGTAATAAATCTGTAAATAAACCTGCAGATGTATTAGATTGAGAAGATGTGTAATAAGTTACTGCAGCACTTGCATTAAATTTTCCAAAAGTTCTATCGGCTTTAAAGAAAGCAGTTGTTCTTCTTAATTTATCATCTTCTACAACGAATTCTGTATCAACATTTGTTAATGATAATAATACGCTTCCATTTTCAGAGCCACCTTGTACACTTACAGAGTTTTGGTAAGTTTTACCAGTTTGAAAAAATTCTTTAATGTGATCATTTCCTAATGAAGAATAAGGGAATACTTTATAAGTACCATCTTCCTGAGGTAAACCTACAGGCTGAAGTGACCCATCAAATTCTGGTCCCCAACCTCCATTTTCGTAGTTAATATGTTCTCCGTTCCAACCTTGACCATATTTTGTTTGTCTTTCAGGAACAAAACTTACTGTTTGAAACTGTGTAGAAGTGTTAAATGTTACTGAAACATTCTCTTTTTTTCCACCACCTTTAGTTGTTACAGTAATTAAACCGTTTGCTGCTGCATCTCCATATAATGCTGCACCTTGAACACCTTTGATTACGTTTACTGATTCGATAATTTCTGGTGGTAAGTTATTTAAAACTGATAAGTTAGAAATAACACCATCAATAACTACTAATGCAGAATTGTCACCACTAATTGAGTTGTTACCACGAATTGTTACCTTAGAGTTAGGGTTAACTCCGTTACTAGTTGTGTTAATCTGAAGTCCTGATACTTTACCAGTTAAAGATTGAACAACATTAGGGTTAGCCGCTTGAGATAATTCTTCAGACTTTACATTTTGATTTGCAGTAGTAATTTCACTTTGTTTTCTCTTAATACCTAAAGCTGTTACAACAACTTCATCTAATTGAGAATCTAATTGTAAAGAAACGCTAATCGTGTTAGAAGCAGAAACTGCAACTTCCTGGTCAGCATAACCTACATAGCTAAATACTAATACATCTCCAGTGTTTGCTGTAATTGAATAATTACCATCAAAATCTGTTGATGTTCCATTTGCAGTTCCCTTAACTAAAACTGTTGCTGTTGGTAACGGCATACTGTTTTCATCGGAAACAACTCCTGAAATTGTTTTTTCTTGTGCGAACGTTAGTTGCACAACAAACGCTAAAAATAGCGTTAAAATTCCACTAAACTTTGTTTTCATTTTATTTTTTATTTGAATTAGTCTAGGTCAAAAATCATAATAAAAAGTTAATTAACCAATTATTAAGGGTTAAATTTTACTTTTTTTTTCAGTTTTAAACTTTTTTAACGGTTTAATGCTTAGAAAAAGGTCTTTAAGCTTATGTGAATTTTACTATTCGAAAATATAAGTGGTGTGTTTTTGGTTTTTCCTGTAGCAATAATAAATTGTATAATCCCATTTTTTGTTTTTGTGGACATTCCAAGACCTAAACTTAGAAGGCTTTCTTTTTGTTTGATGATACTGTTTTCAAAATAACCAAAATCAGTTATTGTATTAAATATAAATGAGTTGTTAATGTTGTAACAGTATTCTATGTTTAATAGATTAAAAGTTTCTGCTTCTATACTATTTTCATCAAATCCCCTTATAGAGCTTATTCCTCCAAATCTGTATAATTCATTTTGAATCAAATTACTTGAGAATAGTTTTTTGTTTATAGTCCTTAGTTTAATGAAGTGATTGTTGAATAGTTTGAAGTTTTTATTAACTATTAATGCTATTTCACTTTGGTCTGTTTTAAAAGTTGATTTCCTCTTTCCTTGAGTTAGTTTTAAATTGTAGTAGGTTTTAGTGTCAATATTTAAGTCTAATTTGCTTTTTGGTGTTCTCTCTACGTTTAATGAAGCTTTGTTAGTTGTATAATCAGTAATAGATGAATTTTCCAGAGTTGTTATTGTTTTGGAATTATAGTTTTCAAAGCCAAGACCAACTATTGTGTTTTTTGTAATTTCTTTTTTTAGTGTTTGACTAAAGTAACTAGTTGTGAATGTAGAGTCTTTGGTAAATAAGCTAACTTCTGTTTCCGAAGAAATTGATGATTTAAATATATATGGATTTTTTAAATTTAATTTTATTAATCTTTGTCTGTTTTCATCGCTTCTGTAGTTTAGGTTTATTTCCTCTCCATTGTTAAAGTTGTTTATCAGTATTAGGTCTAAATACCCAGTAAATTCTAATTTCCCGTTATCTTCATTTGTGTTAAAACCTAATACGCCATCAAAATTATTACTCTTTATTTTTTTTATGTACAAATATAGAGTTGTGCTATCTTTAGTTATTTGTAGTTCAGCTTTTTTTAATTCATTACTAAAAGCAAGTTCGTTAAGCTTATTTGATCGAATCTTTAGTTCCTCAATATTAATTTTTTTCTCTTTTTTTATTTTTAGAAAGTTTTTTATGAATTTTTTAGGGAATTTATCATAACCGTTTACTATTATTTTATCCAAAGTCCTTTTTTTGTCTTGGACTTGTATGTTTAATTTTGATATTATCTCATTGTTTTTTGTTGGTATTATTTCGGAGAGGTTAACTTCAAAAAACAATAGCCCTTCTTTTTTTAAGTTTTTGGAAATACTATTTAATAGTTCTTCTGTTTCTTTTAGCGGTATGTTTATTTTATTTTTTTTTAAAAGATACTTTTTGGGAATGTATTTGCTCTCTGCTTCTCCGATTTTTATAATTACTCTTAAGTATCTTTTGTTTAATTTTATTGTTATTTTTTTAGGTTTATAAGTCGAATCTATTTTTAGTATCTTGAAATTAATATAGCCTGATTCAGTAATTTTTCGTGAAATGAGATCGATGGAATTTATTTTTTCTTTATTGATGTTTTGGTTTAATGAATCCGTGAAATTTTTATTTTTTGATAAAATAGGTGCTAAGGTGTATTCATTATTTTGCCCAAAACATTTTACTGAAAAAAGAATTATTAAGATTAATAGGTGTGCTTTTTTTATCACTTTTAATTTTTTATGTAAAACTAACGTAAAACTTAGTTTTTTATTTATTGAAAAGCTATTTATTATGACTCTATTGAAAATTAATCAGTTAGAGTTTGATTTTTTAAAAATATTTCCTACATTTGCACCCCTCTAAAGAGAGGAATAAGTTAAATTATATTTATTAATATGCCAACAATTTCACAATTAGTACGAAAAGGAAGAGCCAAAATAACCAAGAAGAGTAAATCGGCTGCTTTAGATTCGTGTCCACAAAGACGTGGTGTGTGTACTCGTGTTTACACAACGACACCTAAAAAACCAAACTCAGCAATGCGTAAGGTAGCAAGGGTTCGTTTGACAAACGGAAACGAAGTAAATGCATACATCGGAGGTGAAGGACACAATTTACAAGAGCACTCGATAGTATTGGTTAGAGGTGGAAGGGTAAAAGATTTGCCAGGAGTTAGATATCACGTAGTTCGTGGAGCCTTAGATACCGCTGGTGTCGCAGGAAGAACGCAACGTAGATCTAAGTATGGTGCAAAACGCCCTAAGAAGTAATTTTTAAAAACTTTAAGAAGAAGACATGAGAAAAAGAGCAGCGAAAAAAAGACCGCTTTTACCAGATCCTCGATTTAATGATCAGTTAGTAACACGTTTTGTTAACATGATGATGTGGGATGGAAAAAAGTCGGTAGCTTTTAAAGTGTTTTATGATGCAATTGACATCGTAGACTCTAAAAAAACAGACGAAGAAAAGTCAGCTTTAGAAATTTGGAAGGATGCCTTAACAAACGTTATGCCTCACGTAGAAGTGCGTAGTCGTAGAGTTGGAGGAGCAACATTTCAGATTCCTAATCCAATACGTGCAGATAGAAAAATATCAACTGCTATGAAGTGGTTAATTAGTTTTTCTAGAAAACGTAACGAAAAATCTATGGCTCAACGTTTAGCATCAGAGGTGTTGGCGGCAGCTAAAGAAGAAGGTGCGGCAGTTAAGAAAAGAGTTGATACTCATAAAATGGCTGAAGCAAACAAAGCATTCTCACACTTTAGATTTTAATTGAAATGGCTAGAGATTTAAGATTCACAAGAAATATTGGAATTGCAGCTCATATTGATGCAGGTAAAACTACAACAACAGAGCGCGTTCTTTATTATACAGGAGTTTCACACAAAATTGGTGAAGTACACGATGGTGCTGCAACAATGGACTGGATGGAACAAGAGCAAGAAAGAGGTATTACAATTACTTCTGCAGCTACGACATGTGAGTGGAAATTTCCACTTGAAAATGGAGAGGCTTTACCTGAAACAAAGGGATATCACTTTAATATTATTGATACTCCTGGTCACGTAGATTTTACTGTTGAAGTAAATAGATCTTTACGTGTATTAGATGGTTTAGTATTCTTATTTAGTGCAGTTGATGGTGTTGAGCCTCAATCTGAAACTAACTGGAGATTAGCTGATAACTATAAAGTGCCAAGAATTGGTTTTGTTAACAAAATGGACCGTCAAGGTTCTGACTTTTTAGGTGTTTGTCAGCAAGTTAAAGATATGTTGAAATCTAACGCGGTGCCAATCGTTTTAAACATTGGTGACGAAGAAGATTTTAAAGGTATTATAGATTTAGTAAAGAATCGTGCTATTGTATGGCATGATGAAACTCAAGGAGCAACTTTTGATGTAATTGAGATTCCGGATGATTTAAAGGAAGAAGCTAGAAAATATAGAGCTTTATTAATTGAAGAGGTAGCTGGTTACGACGAGAATCTTTTAGAGAAATTCATGGAAGATGAAAACTCTATTACCGAGGACGAAGTACATAATGCCTTAAGAGCTGCAGTTATGGATATGGCTATCATACCTATGATTTGTGGATCTGCTTTCAAAAACAAAGGAGTTCAGTTTTTATTAGATGCAGTATGTCGTTACTTACCTTCTCCAATGGATAAGGAAGGTATTGTAGGTACTGATCCTGATACAGGAGAAAATATTTTACGTAAGCCAAGTGTAGATGAGCCTTTCGCAGCATTAGCTTTTAAAATTGCTACAGATCCTTTCGTAGGACGTTTAGCATTCTTTAGAGCATACTCTGGACGTTTAGATGCAGGTTCTTACGTGTTGAATAATCGTTCTGGTAAAAAAGAACGTATTTCTCGTATCTACCAAATGCATGCAAACAAACAAAATGCAATTGACTTTATAGAAGCTGGAGATATTGGAGCTGCTGTTGGATTTAAATCTATCAAAACAGGAGATACACTTTCAGCTGAAAAGCATCCTATAGTTTTAGAATCTATGGACTTCCCAGATCCAGTTATTGGAATCGCGGTAGAACCAAAGACTAAGGCAGATGTAGATAAATTAAGTTTAGGTTTAGCTAAATTAGCTGAAGAAGATCCTACATTTACTGTACGTTCAGACGAAGCTTCTGGACAGACTATTATTTCAGGAATGGGTGAATTACACCTTGATGTAATTGTAGATCGTTTAAAGCGTGAGTTTAAAGTTGAAGTAAATCAAGGACAACCTCAGGTAGAGTATAAAGAAGCTATTACAGCAACTGCAGATCATAGAGAAGTTTATAAAAAGCAATCTGGTGGTCGTGGAAAATTCGCAGATATTGTATTTACAGTAGAACCAGCAGACGAAGGTGTGATGGGACTTCAGTTTGAATCAGTAATTAAAGGTGGTAATGTCCCTAAAGAATTTATCCCTTCAATTGAAAAAGGATTTAAAGCTGCAATGGTTAATGGACCATTAGCGGGGTTTGAAGTTGATGCAATGAAAGTGACATTGAGAGATGGATCTTATCATGATGTCGATTCAGATCAATTATCTTTCGAACTAGCTGCAAAGTTAGGATTTAAGAATTGTGCTAAAGCAGCAAAAGCAGTTATAATGGAACCAATCATGAAACTTGAGGTAATTACTCCTGAAGAAAACATGGGTGATATTGTAGGTGATTTAAATAGACGTAGAGGTCAAGTAAGTGATATGGGAGATAGAGCAGGTGCAAAAACTGTGAAAGCTACTGTACCATTATCAGAAATGTTTGGATATGTAACAACATTAAGAACATTATCTTCAGGTCGTGCAACATCAACAATGGAATTTTCACATTATGCTGAAACACCTTCTAATATATCTGAAGAAGTTATTAAAGCAGCTAAAGGAGAACAATCTTAAAAGTTAAGAACATGAGTCAAAAAATTAGAATTAAATTAAAGTCTTACGATCATAGCTTAGTAGACAAGTCTGCTGATAAGATTGTAAAAACAGTAAAAAGTACTGGTGCAGTAGTAACGGGACCAATTCCATTACCAACGCACAAGAAAATTTTTACAGTATTACGTTCACCTCACGTAAATAAGAAGTCTAGAGAACAATTTCAATTAAGCTCTTACAAGCGTTTATTAGATATTTACTCTTCATCTTCTAAAACAATTGATGCTTTAATGAAACTAGAATTACCTAGTGGAGTAGAAGTTGAAATTAAGGTTTAAGTAATACATTACATGTCCTGAGCTGCGTGCAAAGGAAAAACGGTTAAAATACAATTCAAGGCTGAAACGTATTTTCGGCCTTGAATATTTTATATTAATAACAAATAAATAATAATTATGTCTGGGTTAATTGGAAAAAAAATCGGAATGACCAGCATTTTCGACGAAAATGGAAAGAATATTCCATGTACAGTAATCGAAGCTGGACCATGCGTTGTTACCCAAGTCAGAACTGAAGAAGTAGATGGTTATTCTGCACTTCAATTAGGTTTCGATGACGCGACAGAGAAAAGCGCTACTAAAGCTGACCTAGGTCATGTTAAAAAAGCGGGTACTTCTGTTAAGAGAAAACTAGTTGAATTTCAAGGTTTTGATGAGGAGTACAAATTAGGAGATACTTTAACAGTAGAACACTTCACAGAAGGAGAGTTTGTAGATGTTTCAGCAACTTCAAAAGGTAAAGGATTTCAAGGGGTTGTAAAACGTCATGGATTTGGTGGTGTAGGTCAAGCTACTCACGGTCAACACAATCGTTTAAGAGCGCCAGGTTCTATTGGAGCGGCATCTTACCCTGCAAGAGTTTTCAAAGGAATGAAAATGGCAGGAAGAATGGGTGGAGACACAGTAAAAGTTCAAAATTTAAGAGTGTTAAAAGTAGTTTCTGAAAAGAATTTACTTGTGGTTAAAGGATGTGTTCCTGGTCATAAAAACGCTTACGTAATTATCAAGAAATAATGGAAGTAGCAGTTTTAGATATTAACGGAAAAGAAACAGGTAGAAAGGTAGACCTTTCTAACTCTGTATTCGCAATTGAGCCAAACAATCACGCTGTTTACTTAGATGTAAAACAATATTTAGCAAATCAAAGACAGGGTACACACAAGTCTAAAGAAAGAGCTGAAATTGTAGGAAGTACACGTAAGATTAAAAAGCAAAAAGGTACTGGTACTGCTCGTGCAGGTAGTATCAAGTCAGGAGTTTTTAGAGGTGGAGGACGTATGTTCGGACCAAGACCTAGAAATTACTCTTTCAAATTAAATAAATCACTTAAGAGATTAGCTCGTAAATCTGCTTTCAGTATTAAAGCTAAAGAGAATTCAATCGTTGTTTTAGAGGACTTCAATTTCGATTCTCCAAAGACTAAGAATTTTACTTCTGTACTGAATGCGTTAGACTTACAAGATAAAAAGTCGCTATTTGTGTTGGGTGCTTCAAATAAAAATGTATATTTGTCGTCACGCAATTTAAAAGGCTCTGATGTGGTAATTAACTCAGAATTAAGCACTTACAGGATTATGAATGCTAATCAAGTTGTGCTTTTAGAGAGTTCTTTAGAAGAAATTGTAATGAATTTAAGTAAATAAGAAAGCTATGAGTATCTTAATTAAACCTATAGTAACGGAAAAAGCTACTGCAAACAGTGAGAAAAACAACTGTTTCAGCTTTTTCGTGAATACAAAGGCGAACAAGGTAGAAATTAAAAAAGCAGTGGAAGCTGCTTATGGCGTTTCTGTTGAAAAAGTTCGTACTATTAATGTCCGTCCAGATAGAAAAACTAAGTTTACTAAAACTGGTATTCAACATGGTAAAACAAATGCTTTGAAAAAAGCAATTGTACAACTGGCGGAAGGTGAATCGATTGATTTATACACTAACATGTAATTTAAAGACAAATGTCAGTAAGAAAATTAAAACCAATCACACCAGGACAGCGATTTAGAGTTGTAAATGGATTTGACGCCATTACAACTGATAAGCCGGAGAAGAGTTTATTAGCTCCGAAAAAACGTTCAGGTGGTAGAAACAGTCAAGGACGTATGACAATGCGCTACAAAGGTGGTGGTCACAAACGTCGTTACCGTATTATCGACTTCAAGAGAACCAAAGATGGTATCCCTGCTGAAGTTGCATCTATACAGTATGATCCAAACAGAACAGCATTTATTGCTTTGTTAAATTACCAAGATGGTGAGAAAACATACATTATTGCTCAAAATGGATTACAAGTAGGACAAACTTTAGTGTCAGGAGACAATGTTGTTCCAGAAATTGGAAACACAATGGCTCTTGCGAATATTCCTTTAGGAACGATTATCTCTTGTGTAGAGTTACGTCCAGGACAAGGAGCTGTTATGGCTCGTAGTGCTGGTGCTTTCGCACAGTTAATGGCTCGTGAGGGTAGATTTGCAACTATTAAGTTGCCTTCTGGAGAAACTAGATTAATTCTTGTTACATGTAGAGCTACTATTGGCGCTGTATCTAACTCAGATCACCAATTACTTGTTTCAGGTAAAGCTGGTAGATCTCGTTGGTTAGGACGTCGTCCAAGAACTAGACCAGTAGTAATGAACCCTGTCGATCACCCAATGGGAGGTGGAGAAGGTAAGTCTTCTGGAGGACATCCTCGTTCAAGAAACGGTATACCAGCTAAAGGATTTAGAACTCGTTCTAAAACTAAAGCAAGTAATAAGTACATTGTAGAACGTAGAAAGAAATAATAAGACATGGCAAGATCATTAAAAAAAGGACCTTACGTTCATTATAAATTAGAGAAAAAAGTTGCTGTAAACGTTGAAGCTAACAAAAAGACCGTTATCAAAACATGGTCAAGAGCTTCTATGATTACACCTGACTTTGTAGGACAAACTATTGCAGTACATAACGGACGTCAATTCGTTCCTGTATATGTAACTGAAAACATGGTTGGTCATAAATTAGGAGAATTTTCACCAACTAGATCTTTTAGAGGTCATGCAGGTGCAAAAAATAAAGGAAAAAAATAATAAGCTATGGGAAGTCGTAAAAAACAAATGGCAGACGCTATTAAGGAACGTAACAAAACTGTTGCATTCGCTAAACTTAATAACTGTCCTACGTCACCGAGAAAAATGCGTTTAGTAGCCGATTTAGTAAGAGGTGAAAAGGTAGAAAAAGCGCTTAATATTTTAAAGTTTAGTTCTAAGGAAGCATCTAACCGTTTAGAGACATTATTATTATCTGCGGTTGCTAACTGGCAAGCTAAAAATGAGGAAGCTAACATTGAGGAAGCTGAATTATTTGTACAAGAGATTAGAGTTGATGGAGGCGCAATGTTAAAAAGATTACGTCCAGCACCTCAAGGTCGTGCACACAGAATAAGAAAACGTTCTAACCACGTAACAATCGTAGTTGGAGCTATTAATAACACACAAAGCTAAGATAGAGATATGGGACAAAAAACAAATCCAATCGGAAATCGTTTAGGTATTATCAGAGGATGGGAATCTAACTGGTATGGTGGAAATGACTATGGTGATAAACTTGCCGAAGACGATAAGATTAGAAAATACGTTCACGCGCGTTTATCTAAAGCTAGTGTATCACGTGTAATTATAGAGCGTACACTTAAACTTGTAACCGTTACTATCACTACTGCTAGACCTGGTATTATTATCGGAAAAGGTGGACAAGAGGTAGACAAGTTAAAAGAAGAGCTTAAAAAAATTACAGGTAAAGAAGTTCAGATCAATATTTTTGAAATAAAAAGACCTGAATTAGATGCGTTTTTAGTAGGAACTAGCATTGCTCGTCAAATTGAGAATAGAATTTCTTATAGACGTGCTATAAAAATGGCTATTGCTGCAACAATGCGTATGAATGCTGAAGGAATTAAGATCCAAATTAGTGGTCGTTTGAATGGTGCCGAAATGGCACGTTCTGAGCACTACAAAGAAGGTCGTATTCCATTATCTACATTTAGAGCCGATATTGACTATGCTTTAGTTGAAGCACACACTACTTATGGTAGATTAGGTGTTAAAGTATGGATCATGAAAGGTGAAGTGTATGGTAAAAGAGAACTTTCTCCACTTGTAGGATTATCTACTAAGAAACAAGGAAAAGGTGGACGTCAAGGTGGTAAACCACAACCTCGTCGTAGAAAGTAATTTTTTAAAGAAAAGAACAAATGTTACAACCTAAAAGAACAAAATTTAGAAAAATGCAAAAGGGGCGTATGAAAGGGAACTCGGGAAGAGGTCACTTACTTTCAAACGGAACTTTTGGAATTAAATCATTAGATTCTAATTTCTTAACATCACGTCAAATTGAAGCTGCACGTATTGCTGCTACTCGTCATATGAAAAGAGAAGGTCAACTTTGGATAAAAATATTTCCAGATAAGCCTATTACAAAAAAGCCTCTTGAAGTACGTATGGGTAAAGGTAAAGGTGCTGTAGAATATTGGGCAGCTGTTGTTAAGCCAGGTAGAATCCTTTTTGAAGTTGGAGGTGTGCCTTTAGATATTGCTAAAGAAGCATTACGTTTAGCCGCTCAAAAATTACCAGTAAAAACTAAGTTTGTAATCGCTAGAGATTATCAAGCATAATTTATTTAAGATCATGAAACAATCAGAGATTAAAGAATTATCTGTAGCTGAGTTACAAGAGAAACTTAGTGAAACTAAAAAGAGTTATTCAGATTTAAAAATGGCTCATGCTATTTCTCCTTTAGATAACCCAATTCAATTACGTCAAGTTAGACGTACTGTTGCAAAAATTGCAACCGAATTAACTAAAAGAGATTTACAATAATTCTGCCTAAAGATGGAAAAAAGAAACTTAAGAAAAGAACGTGTTGGTGTTGTTACAAGTAACAAAATGCAGAAATCAATTGTGGTTGCTGAAGTTAAAAAAGTAAAACACCCAATGTACGGAAAGTTCGTGTTAAAGACTAAGAAATATGTCGCACACGACGAGACAAACGATTGTAATATTGGAGATACTGTTAAGATCATGGAAACAAGACCTTTAAGTAAATCTAAATGTTGGAGATTAGTTGAAATAATTGAAAGAGCGAAGTAATTATGGTACAACAAGAATCAAGACTTAAAGTCGCAGACAACACTGGTGCTAAGGAAGTTTTAACTATCCGTGTACTTGGTGGAACTAAGAGAAGATATGCTTCTATTGGTGATAAGATCGTAGTAGCAGTAAAAGATGCAACTCCTAATGGTAATACCAAAAAAGGAACTGTTTCTACAGCTGTTGTAGTTCGTACCAAAAAAGAAGTAAGACGTCCAGACGGATCTTATATAAGATTTGACGATAATGCCTGTGTACTTTTATCTCCTACAGGAGAAATGAAAGGAACTCGTGTTTTTGGACCTGTTGCTAGAGAACTTCGTGATAAGCAATTCATGAAAATTGTATCATTAGCACCTGAAGTGCTTTAATGAAATTAAAAATGACAAAGCTAAAAATTAAAACAGGAGATACTGTAAAAGTTATAGCTGGTGACCACAAAGGTTCTCAGGGTACTGTAACTAAAGTATTTATTGCTAAGAATAAAGCGATTGTAGAAGGTGTAAATATGTGTAAAAAGCATACTAAGCCAAGTGCACAAAGTCCTCAAGGAGGAATCGTAGAGAAAGAAGCTGCTATCCAAATTTCTAACCTATCTTTGTTAACTTCTAAAGGAGAAGAAACAAGAGTTGGTTTTAGAACTGAAAACGGAAAGAAAGTGAGATTTTCAAAAAAATCTAATGAAGTAATATAGTATGGCATATTCACCTAGACTTAAAGAAGAGTATAAAAGCAAAGTAATTGCTGCTCTTACAGAAGAATTTGGTTACAAAAATGTAATGCAAGTCCCTAAACTAGAAAAAATAGTAGTTTCTAGAGGAGTTGGTGCTGCTGTTTCTGATAAGAAATTAGTAGACCATGCAGTTGAAGAACTTACCACTATTACTGGTCAAAGAGCTGTTTCAACATTATCTAAAAAAGATGTCGCATCTTTCAAATTACGTAAAGGAATGCCAATTGGTGCTAAAGTTACGTTAAGAGGAGAAATGATGTTAGAATTTTTAGATCGTTTGATTACATCTGCTTTACCACGAGTTAGAGATTTTGGAGGTATCAAAGCTACAGGATTTGATGGAAGAGGTAACTACAACTTAGGAGTTACAGAACAAATCATTTTTCCTGAAATTGACATTGATAAAGTGAATAAAATAGCTGGTATGGATATTACATTCGTAACGTCTGCTCAAACAGATAAGGAAGCTAAATCATTATTAACTGAAATGGGATTACCATTTCAAAAAAACTAAATCATGGCTAAAGAATCAATGAAAGCCCGTGAGGTTAAAAGAAGTAAAACAGTAGCAAAATATGCTGAGAAACGTAAGGCTTTAAAAGAAGCTGGAGATTACGAGGCATTACAAAAGTTACCTAAAAATGCTTCACCTGTACGTCAACATAACCGTTGTAAATTAACAGGAAGACCAAAAGGGTATATGAGAACATTTGGTATTTCTCGTGTAACATTTAGAGAAATGGCTAACCAAGGATTAATTCCTGGTGTTAGAAAAGCAAGTTGGTAAAAATTATTTAATTGGTTTTAGGTTCGTTTAAAATTCGAAAACCAAAACCGCAAATTCATACAAATGTATACAGATCCAATTGCAGATTACTTAACTAGAGTTAGAAACGCAGTGCGTGCTAATCACAGAGTTGTAGAAATTCCTGCATCAAATTTAAAAAAAGACATCACTAAAATATTATTCGATCAAGGATATATTTTAAGTTACAAGTTCGAAGATTCTAAAGTACAAGGTTCAATTAAAATTGCACTTAAGTACAATAAGGAAACTAAAGAGCCTGTTATCAGAAAAATTCAAAGAATTAGTAAACCAGGTTTACGTAAATATTCAAGTTCAAAAGAATTACCTCGTATCTTAAATGGTTTAGGTATTGCAATTGTTTCTACTTCTCATGGAGTAATGACTGCAAAACAAGCTAAAAGATCTAACGTAGGTGGTGAAGTTTTATGTTACGTTTACTAAAAAAGAATAAGAGATGTCAAGAATAGGAAATAATCCAGTTGTTATTCCAAGTGGAGTAACAGTTACAGTAAACGACAACACTATCACAGTAAAAGGTAAATTGGGTGAATTAACTCAATCTTTTGATGTAGTAGAGGTTAAAGTAGAAGAAGGGAATGTATATGTTACTAGACCTTCTGATAATAAAGAGAGTAAAGCCAAGCATGGTCTTTACAGATCTTTAGTGAACAATATGATTGAGGGCGTATCTAAAGGATGGACTAAGGAATTAGAATTAGTCGGTGTTGGATATAGAGCTTCAAATCAAGGAAATACTTTAGAATTAGCATTAGGTTTTTCTCATAATATCGTTATGAGTTTAGCTCCAGAGGTTACAGTAGAAACTGTTTCGGATAAAGGTAAAAACCCAATCATAAAATTAACTTCATTTGACAAACAATTAGTTGGTCAAGTTGCTGCTAAGATTAGAGGATTTAGAAGACCTGAACCATACAAAGGAAAAGGTATTAAATTTGTAGGAGAAATCATTAGAAGAAAAGCAGGTAAATCAGCTTAATAAGAAAGTCATGGCGTTAACAAAAAACGAAAAAAGATTAAGAATTAAAAACAGAATACGTAAAGTCGTATCTGGTACTGAAGCTAGACCAAGACTTGCTGTTTTTAGAAGTAACAAAGAAATTTACGCTCAATTAATTGACGATGTAAATGGTAAAACTATCATTTCATCATCATCAAGAGATAGTGAAATTGCTTCTGTTAAAGGTACTAAAATCGAAGTTGCTGCATTAGTAGGTAAGTCTATCGCAGAGAAAGCACTTAAAGCAGGTGTATCAACAATTTCTTTTGATAGAGGAGGATTTTTATATCATGGAAGAGTAAAATCATTAGCTGAAGGAGCTAGAGAAGGAGGACTTAAATTCTAAGAAATTATGTATCATAAATACAAAAGTGCAGAGTTAGTAAAACCAAGTGGATTAGATCTTAAAGATCGTTTAGTTGGTGTACAAAGAGTTACGAAAGTAACTAAAGGTGGTAGAGCATTTGGTTTTTCAGCAATCGTTGTGGTTGGTGATGAAGCAGGTGTTGTAGGTCAAGGTTTAGGAAAGTCTAAAGATGTAGCAAGTGCAATTGCAAAAGCTATTGAAGATGCTAAGAAAAACTTGGTTAGAATTCCTATTATTAAAGGAACTTTACCTCATGAACAAAAAGGAAAATTTGGTGGAGCAAGAGTAAACATTATTCCTGCAGCTCCTGGTACAGGAGTTATTGCTGGTGGAGCTGTTAGAACAGTTCTTGAAGCAGTTGGAGTACATGATGTATTATCTAAGTCTCAAGGTTCATCAAACCCTCATAACGTAGTTAAAGCAACTTTTGATGCTTTATTACAATTAAGAAGTGCTCATACTATCGCTCGCGAAAGAGGAGTATCTTTAGAGAAAGTGTTTAACGGTTAATTAGTAGACAATGGCTAAGATTAAAGTAAAAAAAGTTAAAAGTGCTATCAATCGTACATTAAGACAAAAAAGAACTCTAGAAGCTCTTGGTCTTAAAAAGATTGGTCAAGTCGTAGAACACGAAGCTACTCCTAATATCTTAGGAATGGTAAAAAAAGTTAATCACTTAGTTTCTGTTGAAGAAACTAAATAATACAACTGATAAATGAATTTAAGTAATTTAAAACCTGCAGAAGGTTCAGTTAAAAGTCAAGGAAAAAGAGTAGGACGTGGTCAAGGTTCTGGAAAAGGTGGTACTGCAACTCGTGGTCACAAAGGAGCTAAGTCTCGTTCAGGTTACTCTAAGAAAATAGGTTTTGAAGGTGGACAAATGCCATTACAAAGACGTGTTCCTAAATTTGGCTTCACTAACATAAATCGTAAAGAATATCAGCCAATTAACCTTGATAAGATTCAAGAATTAATTGATGATAAAAAAATTACAGATACTTTAGATTTCGAAACTGTACTTAATTTAGGATTAGCTCGTAAACACGAGATGATTAAAATTTTGGGTAGAGGAGAATTAAAATCTAAAGTAACTATCACAGCTCATAAATTCTCTGCCACAGCTAAAGAAGCTATTGAAGCAGCAGGAGGACAAGTTGTAACATTATAATCCGTAAAGCATGAAATTTATAGAAACTATAAAAAATGTTTGGAAAATTGATGAACTAAGAAACCGCATCTTAGTAACACTTAGTTTATTATTGGTTTATCGTTTTGGTGCTCAGGTTGTTTTACCTGGTATTGACACAGATCAATTAGGTGCTTTACAATCAACTGCTGGTGGAGGTTTATTAGGAGTATTAAATGCATTTACAGGTGGAGCTTTTGCTAACGCTTCTGTATTTGCATTAGGTATTATGCCTTACATTTCAGCTTCTATTGTTGTTCAATTAATGGGTATTGCTATTCCATATTTACAAAAACTTCAAAAAGAAGGAGCTAGTGGTCAGAAAAAAATCACTCAAATTACGCGTTGGTTAACTATTGGTATTTGTTTAGTGCAAGCACCAGGTTACCTTGCTAGTTTACCTGCTTTATCTGGAGTTGAGTCAATGAATAGTTTATTAGTTAACGGTTTTTCTTATCCTACATTCTTAGTATCATCAATTGTTATATTGGTTACAGGTACTATTTTTGCTATGTGGCTAGGAGAAAAAATTACTGATAAAGGTATTGGTAATGGTATTTCATTATTAATTATGGTAGGTATTATTGCTACTTTACCTAAATCATTTTTACAAAATGCAGTTTCTAGATTAGAAACTGGTAATAATGTAATGATGATTTTATTTGAAGTTGTAATATGGTTTGCTATTATTTTTGCATCAATTCTACTTGTAATGGCTGTTCGTAAAATTGCAGTTCAGTATGCTAGACGTACTGCTACGGGAACTTATGAAAAAGATGGTTTAGGTGGTAATAGACAGTATATTCCATTAAAGCTTAATGCTTCTGGAGTTATGCCTATTATCTTTGCTCAAGCTATTATGTTTGTACCAGGTTTAATTGGTGGTTCTTCTTTATTGGAAGAGACTGCTGCTGGACAATGGATGCAGACTAATTTTTCAGATATCTTTGGTTTATGGTATAATATTGTATTTGCATTATTAATTATTATCTTTACCTACTTTTATACTGCTATTACTGTTCCAACGAATAAGATGGCAGACGATTTAAAACGTAGTGGAGGATTTATTCCTGGGATTCGTCCTGGAGGAGAAACTTCAGAGTATTTAGATAAAATCATGTCGCAAATTACGCTACCTGGTTCTATATTTTTAGCTTTATTAGCAGTTTTTCCTGCTATTATTGTAAAGTTATTAGATGTTCAATCTGGTTGGGCTTTATTTTTTGGAGGTACATCTCTATTAATTATGGTTGGAGTTGCAATAGATACTATGCAGCAAGTAAACTCTTACTTGTTAAATAGACATTATGACGGCTTGATGAAAACTGGTAAAAATAGAAAAGCAGTAGCTTAATTTTATTATGGCAAAACAAGCAGCAATAGAACAAGACGGAAGCATTATTGAAGCATTATCAAATGCAATGTTCCGTGTTGAATTAGAAAATGGTCATATTGTGACCGCACATATCTCTGGTAAAATGCGTATGCATTACATTAAGTTGTTACCAGGAGATAAAGTTAAATTAGAAATGAGCCCTTACGATTTAAGTAAGGCTCGTATAACCTATAGATACTAACAAGATGAAAGTAAGAGCATCAGTTAAAAAAAGAAGTGCAGATTGCAAGATCGTACGAAGAAAAGGTAGACTTTACGTTATTAACAAAAAGAATCCTAGATTCAAACAAAGACAAGGATAGTTATGGCAAGAATTGCAGGTGTTGATATACCAAAACAAAAGAGAGGAGTTATTTCTTTAACTTATATCTACGGTGTAGGTAGAAGTAGATCAAAAGAAATTTTAGAAGTAGCTAAAGTAGATGAAAGTATTAAAGTACAAGATTGGACCGATGATCAAATTGGTGCTATTCGTGATGCTGTAGGAACTTTTACTATCGAAGGTGAATTACGTTCTGAAACTCAATTAAACATTAAGCGATTAATGGATATTGGATGTTACAGAGGTATTCGTCATAGAGCAGGTTTACCTTTAAGAGGTCAACGTACTAAAAATAACTCTAGAACTAGAAAAGGTAGAAGAAAAACTGTTGCTAACAAGAAAAAAGCAACTAAATAATTAATTTAGTCTTTAGTGTATAGACGTTGGAAAGAATCTGTTTGAAATTATTTAGGTTTAGGATTCTAGCGACTATCAACTATTACTAAGAACTATTAAGATATGGCAAAGACAAACGCTAAAACTACTAAAAAACGTAAAGTTATAGTAGAGTCTGTTGGTGAAGCTCACGTAACAGCATCTTTTAACAATATTATTATCTCTTTAACAAACAAGAAAGGTGATGTGATCTCATGGTCATCAGCTGGAAAAATGGGTTTTAGAGGATCTAAGAAAAACACACCTTATGCTGCTCAATTAGCTGCTGAAGACGCTTCAGGAGTTGCTAAAGAAGCAGGTTTAAAAAAGGTAAAAGTTTACGTTAAAGGACCAGGAAATGGTAGAGAATCTGCTATTCGTTCAATTCATAATGCAGGAATTGAAGTAACCGAAATTATTGACGTTACTCCATTACCTCATAATGGTTGTCGTCCTCCAAAAAGACGTAGAGTTTAATTCATACAAGTATTCCAAAATTAATATCAGCTGTTTTACAGTTGATATTAATTTTTTTTTGTATAAATTTGCAAACGCAAAAAAATTAACAAGTATCACAAGGAGATTAACGGTTATCGAAGGATAAGTTTAAGACCTTAATTCATAATCACTCTTAAAATCAATTTAAAATGGCAAGATATACTGGTCCTAAAACTAAAATAGCTCGTAAATTTGGCGAGGCTATATTCGGAGATGATAAATCATTCGAAAAAAGAAATTATCCACCTGGACAACATGGAAATGCACGTCGTCGTGGAAAAAAATCTGAATATGCAATCCAGTTAATGGAAAAGCAAAAAGCTAAATATACTTATGGTATATTAGAAAAGCAGTTCAGAAACATGTTTAAAAAAGCAACTGCTGCTCCTGGTATTACTGGTCAAGTTCTTTTACAATTATGTGAGTCTAGATTAGACAATGTTGTATTTAGAATGGGTATCGCTCCAACAAGAAGCGCTGCAAGACAATTTGTATCTCACAGACATATTACTGTAAATGGTGAGCTAGTAAATATTCCTTCTTATTCTTTAAAAGCTGGAGATGTTGTAGCAGTAAGAGAAAAATCTAAATCTATTGAAGCTATTGAGAGATCTTTATCTAACTCAAGTAATGTTTACGAATGGATTACTTGGAATAATGATACTAAGGAAGGAACTTATGTTTCTGTACCAGCTAGAATTCAGATTCCAGAAAACATCAATGAGCAGTTCATTGTAGAATTATACTCTAAATAATAATTAATCATATTGGTATTTAGCCAAAGGATTTATTAGTCTTCTTCATACTTTTAAATCGCGCAACTAAATAACAATTAAAACGAAGAAAAAATGGCAGTATTTAATTTTCAGAAACCTGATAAAGTAATCATGATTGATTCTACAGATTTCGAAGGTAAATTTGAATTTAGACCTTTAGAACCTGGTTACGGATTAACAGTAGGAAACGCATTACGTCGTGTTCTTTTATCTTCTTTAGAAGGTTTTGCTATAACTTCAGTAAGAATTGAAGGGGTAGATCACGAATTCGCAGCTATAAAAGGTATTGTAGAAGACGTTACAGAAATGATTTTATGTTTAAAACAAGTTCGTTTTAAACGTCAAATAGAAGATGTAGATAACGAAACAGTTTCTATTTCTATTTCTGGTCAAGAAACTATTACAGCTGGTGATTTTCAGAAATTTATTTCAGGATTTCAAGTATTAAACAAAGACTTAGTGATTTGTAACTTAGATCCTAAAGTAACTGTTAATATGGAAATAACAATTGAAAAAGGAAGAGGTTACGTTCCTGCTGAAGAAAATAAGAAAGCTACAGCAGCAGTTGGTACTATATTCACAGATTCAATTTATACACCAATAAAAAATGTTAAGTATAGCATTGAGAATTTTCGTGTTGAACAAAAGACAGATTACGAAAAATTAGTTTTCGAAATTCAAACTGATGGTTCAATTACACCTCAAGATGCTTTAACTGAAGCAGCAAAAACGTTAATTCACCACTTCATGTTATTCTCTGATGAGCGTATCACTTTAGAAGCAGACGAAATAGCGCAAACTGAAACTTATGATGAAGAATCTCTTCATATGAGACAGTTACTTAAAACAAAGTTAGTAGATATGGACTTATCTGTTCGTGCTCTAAATTGTTTAAAAGCTGCAGAAGTGGATACTTTAGGAGACTTAGTATCTTTTAATAAAAACGATTTAATGAAGTTCCGTAACTTCGGTAAAAAATCTTTAACTGAGCTTGAAGAGCTTGTTAACGTTAAAGGTCTTAATTTCGGAATGGACTTATCTAAATACAAATTAGACAAAGATTAATTTTTGGGCGTGTAAGTTTTTATAAATTTACACGCCTATATTTAATCAAATAAATTAATAATTAATCATATTTTGCTCCTCGATAATTGAGTTTAGAAGCAAGATGATAAAACAAATGTCATGAGACACGGAAAAAAAGTTAACCATTTAGGAAGACAAACTGCACACAGAAAAGCTATGTTAGCTAATATGGCTTGTTCTTTAATAGAGCACAAACGTATTAACACAACTGTTGCTAAAGCGAAAGCTTTAAAGCAATTTTTTGAACCATTGGTTACAAAATCTAAAACAGATACAACTCACAACAGACGTATCGTTTTTAGTAAGTTAAGACAAAAAGATGCAGTAACAGAATTGTTTAGAGATGTAGCTGTAAAAGTTGCAGATCGTCCTGGAGGATACACAAGAATTATTAAGCTTGGTAATCGTTTAGGAGATAATGCTGATATGGCAATGATTGAATTAGTTGATTACAACGAGATTTATAATGCAGATAAAGCTAAGAAGAAAACTACACGTCGTTCTCGTCGTGGTGGTTCTAAGCCAGAAGCTGCTCCTGTAGAGACTCAAGCAACTAACGAAGAAGAATAAATGTTAATAAGCATTTAAATATAAAGGATAAACTATTTTAGTTTATCCTTTTTTTTATGCAATTTTGCAAAACGTTTTACACCAAGTAAGAAAACCCTTTTTAAAGATGAAATACCAAAAACTTAAAAAAGCATTATTATTATTAGCTGATGGTACAATTTTTCACGGTAAAGCCGTAGGAAAAGAAGGCACAGCATTTGGAGAAGTTTGTTTCAATACAGGAATGACTGGATACCAGGAGATTTTTACTGACCCATCTTATTTTGGTCAATTAATGGTTACAACAAATGCACATATAGGTAATTATGGTGTTAATAATGAGGAAGTTGAGTCAGATTCAATTAAAATTTCTGGTTTAATTTGTAAGAACTTTAGTTACGATTATTCTCGTGACAATTCAGATGGATCTTTAGAAGATTTCTTAAACAATCAAAATTTATTAGCAATTTCAGATGTAGATACTAGAGCTTTAGTGTCTTATATTAGAGATAATGGTTCTATGAATGCTTTAATAACTACAGATGTAGATAATATTGATGCTTTAAAAGACCAATTAGCAAAAGTTCCAAATATGAATGGTTTAGAATTAGCCTCTAAGGTTTCTACTAAAGAACCATACTTTTATGGAAACGAAAACGCTTCAATTAAAATAGCAGCTTTAGATTTAGGTATTAAAACTAATATCCTTAGAAATTTAGCAAAGCGTGACGCTTATATTAAAGTGTTTCCTTTTGATGCTTCTTTTGAAGATTTAAAAGCATTCAATCCAGATGGTTACTTCTTATCTAATGGTCCTGGAGATCCAGAACCTTTAGTGTCTGCTCAAAATGTAGCTAAAAAAATTATAGAAGAAAATAAGCCTTTATTTGGTATTTGTTTAGGTCATCAAGTTATAGCTTTAGCTAATGGAATTTCTACTTACAAAATGCATAATGGTCACAGAGGAATTAATCACCCAGTAAAGAATTTAGTAACTGGTAAGGGAGAAATTACTTCACAAAACCATGGTTTTGCTATTAATAAAGAAGAAACTGAGGCGCATTCAGATATTGAAATTACCCATGTTCATTTAAATGATGATACTGTTGCAGGAATTAAAATGAAATCAAAAAACTGTTTTTCAGTTCAATATCACCCAGAAGCTAGTCCTGGACCACACGATTCATCATATTTGTTTGATGAGTTTATTCAGAATATAAAGAGTGATAAATAAATAAAAATCAGTAAATCGAAAGTTTTACTGATTTTTGTTTTAAACTATATCGTTTTAGTTTGGAGATTCACTAAAAATTGACATAAATGCTGAGAATTTAGAAATATAACGTAAATTTGAAGCAGATAAATAATTAAATAAAAGAATATATGAGTATTATTATTAACGTACACGCAAGACAAATTTTCGATTCAAGAGGAAACCCTACAGTAGAGGTTGATGTAGAAACTGAAAACGGATTTGTAGGAAGAGCTGCGGTACCTTCTGGAGCATCTACAGGAGAACATGAAGCGGTTGAACTTCGTGATGGAGGAGACAAATTTATGGGAAAAGGTGTTACTAAAGCTGTTGATAATGTAAACTCTATTCTTGCAGAAGAATTATTAGGCGTTAATGTTTTTGAACAAAACTACATCGATAAGTTAATGTGTGAAATCGATGGTACTCCAAATAAATCTAAATTAGGAGCTAACGCAATTTTAGGTGTTTCTTTAGCAGTTGCTAAAGCAGCTGCAGCAGAATTAGGAATGCCTTTATATAGATATATTGGTGGTGTTTCTGCTAATACATTACCGGTTCCAATGATGAATATCATTAATGGTGGTTCTCATAGTGATGCACCAATTGCATTTCAAGAATTTATGGTAATGCCTGTAAAAGCAGATAATTTTTCTCACGCTTTACAAATGGGAACGGAAATCTTCCATAACCTTAAAAAAGTATTACACGATCGTGGTTTAAGTACAGCAGTTGGAGATGAAGGTGGTTTTGCACCAAACTTGCCAGGTGGAACAGAAGATGCTTTAGATACTATCAAGAAAGCTGTAGATAATGCAGGTTATACTTTAGGAGATGATGTCATGATTGCTTTAGATTGTGCAGCAGCAGAATTTTATGTAAACGGTAAATATGATTACACTAAGTTTGAAGGTGAAACAGGAAATGTAAGATCAAGTAAAGAACAAGCAGATTATTTAGCTGAATTGTCTCGTAACTATCCAATTATTTCTATTGAAGATGGAATGGATGAAAACGATTGGGAAGGTTGGAAATACTTGACTGAGCAAATTGGTGATAAAGTACAATTAGTAGGAGATGATTTATATGTAACTAACGTAGATCGTTTATCTAAAGGAATTAAGCAAAATATTGCAAATTCAATCTTAATTAAAGTCAACCAAATTGGAACATTAACCGAAACTATTGCAGCTGTAAACATGGCTCATAATGCAGGTTATACTTCTGTAATGTCTCACAGATCTGGTGAAACAGAAGATAACACTATTGCGGATTTAGCAGTAGCATTAAACTGTGGTCAGATTAAAACAGGTTCTGCTTCACGTAGTGATCGTATGGCAAAATACAATCAATTAATTCGTATTGAAGAAGAATTAGGCGATGTTGCTTATTTTCCAAAAGAAAATGCCTTTAAAATCAAAAACTAATTCATTTAGTTTTTTTATATAATTTTCTAAAACCTGTAACTTTTATGTTGCAGGTTTTTTTTGTTTTCTATGGTATTTAGTTGAACCCTGACAATATTTATTTTTCAATTTTGTAAACCATTTTATTCAAATCAAATCGTTTTTAATCAAGTAAATTTATCAGTATAGATTTTTTCAATATAAAAATTGTTAAAACCATTATAAAAGAGCTTTAGAAATCGTTATAGTTTTTGTAGATTTACGTCAGTATAAAAATATCTTAAAAACATTACAATATATGTCAAACAAAGCAACCTTAGAAGTTAATGGATCAAAGAATGAATTTCCGTTAGTTGTAGGATCAGAAAATGAAGTAGGAATTGATATTAAAGCTCTAAGAGGAGCAACAAATGGAGTAACCACTTTAGATCCAGGATTTAAAAATACAGCATCTTGTGAAAGTGCTATTACATTTTTAAATGGTGAAGAAGGTATTTTAAGATATAGAGGTTATGCAATAGAAGATTTAGCAGATAAAGGTGACTTTCTAGAAACAGCATACTTATTAATTTTTGGAGAATTACCTACCAAAGATCAATTAGCTAAATTTCATAACGACATAAAAGACGAATCTCATGTAGACGACGATTTAAAGAAAATCTTAGATGCTTTTCCTAAGTCGGCGCATCCAATGGGTGTTTTATCATCATTAACAAGTGCTTTAACAGCATTTAATCCATCTTCAGTAAATGTAGATTCTGAAGAAGAAATGTATAAAGCTATCGTTAAAATATTAGGAAAATTTCCTGTATTAGTAGCTTGGACAATGCGTAAAACACAAGGTCAACCATTAAACTACGGTAATAAGAGTTTAGGTTATGTAGAGAACATCCTAAAAATGATGTTTGAAAAGCCAAATGAAGATTACAAACAAAACGATGTATTATTAAACGCATTAGATAAATTATTAATCTTACATGCAGATCATGAGCAAAACTGTTCGACATCTACAGTAAGAATGGTAGGTTCTTCTCACGCAGGTTTATATGCTTCTATAGCATCAGGAATTTCTGCACTTTGGGGACCATTACACGGTGGTGCAAACCAAGCCGTATTAGAAATGCTTGAAGCTATTAAGCAAGATGGTGGAGATACTAAAAAGTTTATGGCTAAAGCTAAGGACAAAGAAGATCCTTTCCGTTTAATGGGCTTTGGACATAGAGTTTATAAAAACTTTGATCCTCGTGCAAAAATTATTAAAGTAGCTGCAGATGAAGTTTTAGCTGACTTAGGTGTTGAAGATCCAGTATTAGATATTGCAAAAGGATTAGCAAGCGAAGCTTTAAGCGACCAATATTTTGTAGACCGTAAATTATATCCAAATGTAGATTTCTACTCAGGAATTATTTACAGAGCTATGGGAATTCCTGTAGAAATGTTTACTGTTATGTTTGCTTTAGGACGTTTACCAGGTTGGATTGCACAATGGAGAGAAATGCGTTTACGTAAAGAACCAATTGGTCGTCCAAGACAAATATATATTGGAGAAACTCTTAGAGAATTCAAGTCTTTAGACAATAGATAAAATTAAAATATTAAAAATAAAAGCTTCATAAGGTCACTTATGGAGCTCTTTTTATTTTTATACTTTCATTATTGTAATGGAATACTAATTTTATTTGAAATCTAGGCTTGTTAGATAAATCATCCAATTTTAATCATTTTTAAAATACTTATGAAAAAAATTCAACTTATAAAAAATAGATCAGATATAGGTGCTGGAACAAGAGGTTCAGATTTAGGAATTGACGCTATGGAAATTGCTGCTATTAACTCAGATAATAATTACTTTAATCGTCATAGCTTTGAAGAGGTTTTAACCGAAAATGAAACTATTTACAATAAGAAAAAAAATACTTTTGGTAAGCAAATTAAAGGTGTTTACAATCAGTGTGATAGATTGGCGACTCATGTTAAAAATAACATAGAAAACAGTAAGTTTCCAATTGTACTTTCTGGAGATCATTCTTCAGGGTTAGGTTCAATAAGTGGTGTTAAGGCAGCATATTCTAATAAAACACTTGGTGTAATTTGGATAGATGCGCATGGCGATTTACATTCTCCGTATACATCACCATCAGGAAATATTCATGGTATGCCATTAGCAGCAGCCTTGTCTGATGATAATTTAGATTGTAAAGTAAATACGGTAAGTAATGATACTGTAGACTATTGGAATAAGATGAAAAATATAGGTGTTTCTGGTCAAAAAGTTAAACCAGAAAACTTAATTTTTTTTGGTGTAAGAGATACAGAAGAACCAGAAGATAAGCAAATAGAGAAATTAAACATAAAAAATTATATGGTTCATGAAGTTCGTTACAGAGGTTTAAGAACCTGTGTTAATGAAGCTTTAAATCAATTATCTAATTGTGATTTGCTTTATATCTCTTTTGATGTAGATTCTATGGATTGTGATATGGTTTCTTATGGAACAGGAACTCCTGTGCCAAAAGGTTTTGATCCACAAGAAATAAAAGACATTATTAACATGCTTTTAGAAAGTAAAAAAGTAGCCTGCTTAGAGTTTGTAGAAGTTAATCCATTATTAGATTTTGGAGGTAATAAGATGGCTGAAACAGCTTTTGATATCTTAGATAATGTAACGAACACAGTAATTAATGTGTATGAATAAGTCATTTTAAATTTTGTATTAAGTTTTTACAGTGCAACAATTTCTTAAAGCTTCATTTTAATTTAAAATGAGGTTTTTTTTAGTATTTATATAAATCCATTCAATCCCAAAAAAAACTTCTAAAATCCATTCAAAATCCTTAAATTTGCACTTCATTTTTGTAAACAGAATGCGCAAAGCAAACTGATAACTGAATACTAGATAGAATATGTTTAATAATTTAAGCGAAAAGTTAGATAAAGCCCTACACGTACTAAAAGGTCATGGAAGCATTACAGAAGTAAATGTTGCCGAAACTTTAAAAGAAGTTCGTAGAGCGCTTTTAGATGCCGATGTTAACTTTAAAATTGCTAAAGATTTTACCAGTAGAGTAAAAGAAAAAGCTTTAGGTCAAGACGTTTTAACAACACTACAACCAGGTCAATTAATGGTTAAGATTGTTAAAGATGAGCTTACAGAGCTTATGGGTGGAGATGCAGAAGGTTTAAACTTGTCTGGAAAACCAACCATAATTTTAATGTCTGGTTTACAAGGTTCTGGTAAAACTACCTTTTCTGGTAAATTAGCCAACTTCCTTAAAAACAAAAAAACAAAGAAACCTTTATTAGTAGCATGTGATGTGTATCGCCCAGCTGCGGTAGATCAATTACATGTTGTAGGAGATCAAATTAAAGTAGATGTTTATAGCGATAAAGGAAATACAGATCCTGTAGCTATTGCTAAAGCAGGTATTGCTCACGCTAAAGAAAACGGACATAACGTAGTTATTATTGATACCGCTGGTCGTTTAGCAGTAGATGAAGCCATGATGGCAGAAATATCAGATATTCATAAAGCTATTGAGCCACAAGAAACGTTATTTGTTGTGGATTCTATGACAGGTCAAGATGCTGTAAATACAGCAAAAGCCTTTAACGATGTTTTAAATTTTGATGGTGTAATCCTTACAAAATTAGATGGAGATACGCGTGGTGGAGCAGCCATTTCTATTAAATCTGTAGTAAATAAACCAATTAAGTTTATTGGTACAGGTGAGAAAATGGAAGCTATAGATATCTTCTATCCATCTCGTATGGCAGATCGTATTCTTGGAATGGGAGATGTTGTGTCTTTAGTAGAAAGAGCACAAGAGCAGTTTGACGAAGTTGAAGCACGTAAGCTTCAAAAGAAGATTGCTAAAAACCAGTTCGGATTTGATGATTTCTTAAAGCAGATTCAGCAAATTAAGAAGATGGGTAACATGAAAGATCTTATTGGAATGATTCCTGGTGCAGGAAAAATGATGAAAGATGTAGATATAGACGATGATGCTTTTAAAGGTATTGAAGCTATTATTCATTCTATGACTGTTGAAGAAAGAACAAACCCAAGTGTAATTAACGCAAGTCGTAAAAAACGTATTGGAAAAGGTTCTGGAACATCTGTAACTCAAGTAAATCAATTGTTAAAACAGTTTGATCAAATGAGTAAAATGATGAAAATGATGCAAGGTGGCGGCGGAAAACGTATGATGCAAGCCATGAAGAATATGAAATAAAATTTTAATCTTCAGTTTATAGTTTTTAGGACTCATAAACCGTTGACAAATTACTATACACTCAAATTTATTTAACCTACTGCGGACTGAGTACTGCAAACTGAAGACTAAACAAATGACAATTTTAGACGGAAAAAAAGTAAGCAACGACATTAAAAACGAAATTAAAGTTGAAGTTGACAAAATGAAAGCTAATGGCGAAAAAGTGCCACATTTAGCAGCAGTTATTGTTGGTAACGATGGTGCAAGTTTAACTTACGTTGGAAGTAAAGTTCGTGCATGTGAGCGTGTTGGTTTTGAATCTACAATGGTGCGTTTATCTAACACAACTAGTGAAGTTGAGTTATTAGACAAAATTGAAGAATTAAACCAAAACGATGATATTGATGGTTTTATAATTCAATTACCATTACCAGAGCAAATTGATACTCAAAAAGTATTAATGGCTGTAGATCCAGATAAAGATGTAGATGGTTTTCATCCAATGAATTTTGGTAAAATGGCATTAGACATGTCAACGTTTATTCCAGCAACACCATTTGGAATTTTAGAATTATTAGATCGTTATGATGTAGATACTAAAGGAAAACATACGGTTGTAATTGGACGTTCTCATATTGTTGGAAGACCAATGAGTATTTTAATGGGAAGAAAAGGGTTTCCAGGTAATTCTACTGTAACATTAACACATAGTCATACAAAAAATATTACTCAAATTATATCTCAAGCTGATATTGTAATTTCTGCATTAGGAGTTCCTAATTTCCTAAAAGCAGAAATGGTTAAAGATGATGCTGTTATTATAGATGTTGGTATTACTCGTGTTCCAGACGAAACTAAAGAAAGAGGTTACGTTATTACTGGAGATGTGGATTACGAGAATGTAAGTAAAAAGGCAAGTTTTATAACGCCAGTACCTGGTGGAGTAGGACCAATGACAATTGCTATGCTGCTTAAGAATACTTTATTAGCTAGAGAACGCCACAGAGCTGCTTCAAACTAATTAAGTTATAAAAATTACTTATTTTTAAAACCTGAAAGAAATAATTTTCTTTCAGGTTTTTTTATGGAGTTACATCGTGTACAAATTTTTAGTTTAGAACATCTTTTGCCTATTTGTGTCGCAATTGTGTTTTTAGTTTTTCTTCTAAAAATTGCAAAAAGGACATCTAAAGATATTCAGGATAGAATAATCCATTTGTTCTCAATGGTGGTTTCTTCGGTACTTATTGTATATCACTTAACTCAAATTGCTTTTGGAGATTATAATTTCACTGAAGATTTACCTTTATTCTTATGTAGTTTTATGGCGTTAATAATTCCATTATTTACTTATTATAGGAAATATTGGATGTTTGAAATCTTAGTCTTTTGGATTATAGCCGGAACCTTACAAGGTGTTATTACGCCAGATATAGCCAAAGGCTTTCCTAGTTTTGATTATTTTAGGTATTGGTTTGTGCATTTAGGCTTATTAATTATTATTAGCTACGCTATTGTAATTTTTAAAATGAAACCTAGTCTTAAAAGTATGTTTAAATCGTATGTGGTTTTTCAATGTTATATAGTCGTTATGTTGCTTTTAAATTTTGTATTGGGCTCCAATTATGGTTATTTAAATAGAAAGCCCGAATCTGCTTCTGTGTTGGATGTTTTGGGAGATTGGCCTATTTATGTTGTTAAGGCAGATGTGGTATTGTTTGTTGCTTTCTTTATTATATATATCTGTTTTTATGTATCAAAAAAAAGCGCTTCAATTAAATGAAACGCTTCAATATTAAAAAATAGCTATAATTTATTTAGAAAATAATTGTTCCATATCTTTAAAAGCCTTAAACTCTAAGGCATTTCCAGATGGATCCTTAAAAAACATAGTCGCTTGTTCGCCTACTAAACCTTCAAATCTAATACAAGGCTTAATAATAAAATCTATATGTTTTGATTTTAAATCTTCAGCAAAATCCTGAAAAACATCCCATTCTAAAACAACACCAAAGTGTGGAACTGGGACTTCTTTTCCATCAACTGAATTAGAAACAGCTTTCTTTTTATTTTCATCTAAATGAATTACTAATTGATGTCCAAAAAAATTAAAGTCAACCCAATGAATACTACTTCGGCCTTCTTCACAGTTTAACACATCACGATAAAATAAACGACATTTCTCTAAATTTGTAACGGGAATAGCTAAATGGAAAGGTTGTATCATTTTCTTCGGTTTACAGTTCTAACTTCTCTAGGTTCGCTTGGTGTTTCTTTTGATTCTTTTGATTCTTCTTTAGGTTTATTTACTGTTTTTGGAGATCTTCTTCCTTCGCGTTCTACTAATTTAGATTCATAAGTTTTTGTAGACGTTTCTAATAATTCATTTAAAGTAGAAAGTTCTTCAGCTGTAAATTCTCTAATTTCTCCAACAGGAATATCTAATGGGATATTCATAATTCGGGTGCGCTTCAAACTTAAAACTTCGTAGTTTAAGTAATCGCACATACGTCTAATTTGTCTATTTAAACCTTGTGTTAAAATAATTTTAAACTTGGTTGGTGTTATCTTAGTTACAATACAAGGTTTTGTAGTTTTGTCTAAATCTTCTATGTAAATACCTTTACTCATGCGGTCTATAAACGTTTGAGAAATAGCTTTATCTACAGTAACAATATACTCTTTTTCGTGATTATTGTTGGCTCTAAGTATCTTATTTACAATATCGCCATCATCGGTCATAAATATTAAACCTTCACTTGGCTTATCTAATCTACCAATTGGAAAAATACGTTTAGGATAATTAATATAATCTATAATATTGTCTTTTTCTACGCCAGTATCTGTAGTACAAACAATGCCAACAGGTTTATGGAAGGCTAAGTAAACAAAATCGGTTTTACGTTCGTTTATAATCTTACCGTCAACCTCAACCGTATCACTTTCTGTTACTTTTGTTCCCATTTCTGGCACAACACCATTAATAGTAACTCTACCAGCATCAATCAATCTGTCGGCTTCTCTACGAGAGCAATAACCAACTTCACTTAGAAATTTATTTAAACGTGTTAATTTTTCTTCCATAGTACAAAGATAGCGGTATTATTGATTTAAGAAATTTATAATGGCATCATTTACACTTTGGTCTTTTAAGCCATGACCAAATCCTTTGGTTTTTATTAATGTTGAATTTTTATAATGCTTATGAATTAGTTCTGCTTCTTTAAAAGGAATAATTTTATCATGAACATCGTGAATAATCAAGCCTTTAGCTGAAAGTTTTTTACTGAATTTAGCCGAAGAAAATTCCGATGGATATTTTCCAAAGCGATCAAAAATATAAGCATCTAAACCATTACTGATAGTTTTGTTATAACCCATCATATTAGTGTAGTTCAAGAAAATCTGGTCAAATTCCGATGGAGATCCTAGTGTAATAAGTTTTTCAATTGAAGCATTTTCGTAATCATGTAAAAAGAAAATACTTGCCATACCACCAACTGAATGTCCAATAATATGGTTTGGATTATAGGTGTTACAAACTTCATTTAAAAATGCAGCATATTGTATGGCTGTAAATGTTTTGTCACCAGACTTACCATGCGCCGGCGCATCTAAAGCAATTACATTAAAGTCTTGTTCTAGTAACTGTTGTGTTAAAGTTTTCCATCTAAAGCTATTACTTTCCCAACCGTGAGCTAGTAAAATAGTAGATTTTGGATTTGTAGTTTCCCAATGGTAGGTTTGAATAGGTAGATTTTTATATACTATTGTTTTCTCTTTAGAAGTACTTAAGAATTCATTCTGACTTTTGGAAACACTACCTTTTCTAGGTGTAGAAAACAGGCTTAAAGCTTTTTTTATACTAGTTTTTGGTGCTAAATAACTTAACGTATTTAAACCAGTTCCAATAGATTTTATTAAAAGTTGCCTCATTTATTTAGCTTCTCTGTTTACTAAATCCATAGAAAAAGCTGGAGTGCAAATAGCAATGTATTCGCAAGCCTCTAAAAATGGATTAGAATATTGAACTCTTGTGTTTTTATTAATTTTTATGCTTTGTCCTGCTTCTAAGATTAGTTCTTCTCCATCTATAATAAATTGTTTTTTACCACGAATTATATACGTATACTCATCAAATTCTGGGGTTTGAAACGGTTCGCTCCAACCAGCTGGTGCTATCATGTGAGCAATACTAATATCTTTATTTTGGTCTGTTGCTAAGCCAAAATGTTCTTCAATAACTTTTCCATCAGTTGTGGGAACTACAAAAGGCGAATTTTGAATTTGATATTTTTTTGGAGAACTCATTAGATGTTTTGTTTTAGTTGAAAGTATTAATATTAAAAAAAGACTAGATTAGTTGTTTTGGTAAACTGCTAACGACTAACTAAAAACTACCAACCAATCATAAAATATTTGATTTTAGCAGCATCTGGAATGTTAGCTTTTTCAATTTTTTTAGATAAGTCAAACTGAAATTCAGCAGGTAAATCTTTTTTGTCTATGGTTAAGTATATTGGAGAATTCTCAATAAAAACAACTACATTTCTAATGGTGTTTTCAATTTTACTAATCTTAAGTTTAGCTTTAATATCTCCAAAAGTACTATTTACGTTTATGCCTTCTTCGGTTTTAAAACGGTCGTCATAAACTTTTATACTTTCTATAGTAGAAGTGCTGTCGTTTATTTTTTTAGGGGAAAGTGTTAATAGTTTTTTTCCGCCTTTTTCAAAAACATCTATATTGTTTGTGCCGTTAGAGAATTTATTACCTTTTGTATTTACAATAGAATCCATTTCAAAAACAGTTTCTAATGCTTTCACTTGTGTTGAGTCTGTTAATGATCCAACATTTTGTTTTTCAATTTGAAAACGATTTGGTGCTTCAGAGCAAGACATTGCTATTAGACCAATAATACTTAATGTAGTTAGTGTTTTTTTCATATAAAATTTTAAAACTATTTAATCACTTTTTTTAATATACCAAAGACAGCTCTAATAAATGTAGCGCTTGTTAATACTTTAACAATTGGGTTTTGCGCTGTGCTTCTTCTTGTAGTTGTACTTCCAGACGTTGTTCTAGATTTACGTTCTTTTTCTTTTCTGGCTTCTTCTTGTGCTTCCGCTTTTTCTCTAATGTCTTCCGCTTTTTCAATCTTTTTTCCTAGAAGTTCGTATGCGCTATCTCTGTCAATAGTTTCTTTATATTTTTCAACTAATTTAGAGTCGTAAATTAATGTGTTTATTTCAGTTTGTGTTAAAACATCCATTCTGCTCATTGGTGCACGCATCATAGTTGATGCAAGTGGCGTTGGTCTACCTTTCTCGTCTAAAGCACTAACTAAAGCTTCTCCAATCCCTAAAGAGGTTAAAGTGTCTGCGGTATCATAATAATCTGTGTCTGGATAATTTTGAGCGGTTAATTTTATGGCTTTTCTATCTTTTGCTGTAAACGCACGCAACGCATGTTGAATTTTTAATCCTAATTGACCAAGAACTGCTTCTGGAACATCTGTTGGGTTTTGTGTTACAAAATAAATTCCAATACCTTTACTACGTATTAATTTTACAATACTTTCTATTTGATCTAAAAGTGCTTTAGAGGCATTATTAAAAATTAAGTGAGCTTCATCAATAAATAGAATTAATTCCGGCTGTCCAGAATCTCCTTGTTCAGGAAAATACTCATAGATTTCTGCTAGAAGACTTAACATAAATGTCGAGAATAATTTAGGCTTATCTTGAATATCTGTTAATCTAAGGATATTAATATAACCATTCCCATTTTTATCGTGACGTGTTAAATCTTCAACTTCAAAGCTTTTTTCTCCAAAAAAGATATCGCCGCCTTGTTGTTCAATTTCTATTAATTTTCTTAAAATGGCAGCAGTAGAGCTAGATGATATTCTACCATATTCATCCGCAAACTCTTGTTTACCTTCGTTAGTGGCGTAATGCAATATCTTTTTAAAATCCTTTAAATCTAAAAGGGGTAATTTATTGTCGTCGCAATATTTAAAAATTACAGAAATAATTCCAGCTTGCGTTTCTGTAACATCTAATATTCTTGAAATTAAAACAGGTCCAAACTCACTAATTGTAGCACGTAATCTAACACCATTTTGTTCAGAAAGCGTTAATAATTCTACAGGAAAACCTTTAGAAGTAAAAGGCAACCCAATTTTTTCATGGCGTTCATCAATTTTAACATGTCCAGGACTTGGTTGTGCTAGACCACTTAAATCGCCTTTAATATCCATTAACAAAACAGGAATTCCTTTTTCGCTTAAATTTTCAGCTAAAACTTGAAGTGTTTTTGTTTTTCCTGTTCCGGTTGCTCCTGCAATTAAACCATGGCGATTTAATGTTTTTAAAGGCACTTTTACAAACGCATCTTTAATAGTTTCGCCATCTAACATAGCAGAACCAAGGGTTATAAAATCTCCTTTAAAAGTATTTCCGTCTTTAATATGATTGAAAAAAGTTTCGGTACGACTCATTTTATTTCTAATTTGGCATAAAAGTACGCTAAATTTTTAGCAATTAAAACCAAAACTAAGGATTGAATAGTTATAAGGAATAACTTTGTTATTTAGAGTGATTAGTTATATTTGCAAACTATGAATACAGAAACACAACAATTAGTAGATAAAGGATTGCTTTTGCCATTAATGGAAGAATTTTATACCATTCAAGGCGAAGGTTTTCATAAAGGTACAGCAGCTTATTTTATAAGAGTTGGCGGTTGTGATGTTGGTTGTCATTGGTGCGATGTTAAAGAAAGTTGGAATGCTAATTTACATCCACCAACAAAAACCGAAACTATTGTAGCTAATGCAAAAAAGTACAGTGATACTATTGTAGTTACCGGTGGAGAACCTTTAACGTGGGATATGACTGTTTTAACAGAGCTTTTAAAAGCTGAAGGCATGCAAGTGCATATTGAAACTTCTGGTGCTTACGAGTTAAGCGGAACTTGGGATTGGATTTGTTTATCGCCTAAAAAATTAAAATTACCAACACAAAGTGTTTACGAAAAGGCTAATGAGTTAAAAGTGATTATATATAATCAAGATGATTTTCGTTTTGCTGAAGAGCAAGCCTCTAAAGTTAATGAGGATTGTATTTTATATTTACAACCAGAATGGAGTAAAAGAGATAAAGTAGTTCCAGAGATTGTAGATTATGTTATGAAACATCCAAAGTGGAAAATCTCTTTGCAAACTCATAAATATTTAAATATACCATAATAAAAAAAGCCCAACATTTGTTGGGCTTTTTTTACATATAAATTATAATTAAGATTTAATAAATTTCTTAGAACTTCTTCCTGTGTTACTATGAAAGGTAAGGAGATAGCTTCCGGCAGATAAATCGCTAACATTAAAAGAGTAGTTTTTAATACCAGTATTATAAATACTTTCTCTAGTTAAAAGTTTAATGTATTTTCCATTGGTATCGTATAATTCAATAACCATTTTGTCTGGAATTGTATAGTCTATGCTAAATTCTAAATTATGTTTTACAGGATTGTTTTTTAAAGATATCTTTAAGTCTTCTCTTTTTTTATCAATATTTTCAGTACCTAAAGATTCGTTTGTAAACTTGTAAATAGTAGAGCCAGAAGCAAAACCAACACCAGTGTTAGAAAATATAATTCTATTTAGATTACCACCAATATTAAGATTAGTCCATGTGTTTCCTCCATTAGTAGTTTCGTAAAAACCTGTATTGTGTCCGCCCATCCAACCTCTGGTTTGTGAAATAAAGCCTACAGCTTGAACGCTAGTCTCAGGAGCATCCAAAACAGTCCAGTTTGTACCGGCATCAAAACTCTTAATTAATTTTCCTGGATTTGATCCTGTGGCATACAAAGAGCCGTAAATAACATTAGGATTATTTTCTACAAACTGTAATTTCCAAATGTATTCTCCTGGTATATTAGAGTTATATATTTCTGTCCAAGTTAGTCCGCCATCTGTAGTTTTTAAAACGTTAGCGCCTAAAGAACTACTTCCTGCTGCATAACCTAAATTTTCATCAACAAACTTTACTTCAACAAGTGTGTTAGCATAAGCCGACATATCAGTATTTGTCCAAGTTAAGCCACTATCGGTAGATTTTATTATATAAGCTGGCGAAAAATAAGCACCACAAGCATAAACTGTAGAAGTGCCTTGTACTGCGTCAATACCACAAATAGCTTGAGGATAAGAAGGTAAAATATTGGCGTTATCAACTCTAGCCCAAGTGTTACCACCATCTGTAGTTTTAAAGAAGCTATTATTTATAGTCCCAATAAACCCAATATTAGCATCCAAAAACTCAATATTTCTAAAATAAAAACTTCCGCCTAAATCAGCTTGCGAGACTTGTTCTGTCCAGTTTAAACCGCCATCAGTTGTTTTGTAGCCTTTAGCAAAATAACCATTTACAGCCCATCCTAAATTGTCGTTTAAGAAAAAAACATCGTCAAATCGTGTTCCATTTGTGTTGGTTGGTAAGTTGGGAACAGACTGCCAAGTCTGTCCATAACTAAAAGTTGTAATTAATAAGAGGAAGTAGGTAAACTTTTTCATAGTGTAAGTTTCAGTCTGTAAAGATAATATAGATTTTTTAATGCTTCATGTGTCATATTTTATTTAATTAATTAAAATTAGTTTCAATTTGTTATTGAAATGTGAATTTTGGTTTTATTTGGTTATATAATAAGTCATTTTTGACCTGTAATTATAATAAAAATTAATATGTGTGGAATTGTATGTGCATTCGATTTAAAGCAAGATTCAAATAAGCTTAGAAGCCAAGTTTTAGAAATGTCAAAAAAAATTAGACATAGAGGTCCGGATTGGAGTGGTATTTTTTCTAATGAAAAAACAATCATGTCTCACGAGCGTTTAGCAATTGTAGATCCAGCTTCTGGAAAACAACCTTTATTTAATCAAGAAAAAACGTTGATTCTTGCTGCAAATGGAGAAATATACAATCACGTAGAATTAAAAAAACAATTTACAGATTACAAGTTTCAAACTAAAAGTGATTGTGAGGTACTTTTAGCTTTATACAAGGAGAAAGGGACATCTTTTGTAGATGAATTAAACGGGATTTTTGGATTTGCAATTTATGATGTTGTAAAAGATGAATATTTTATAGCCAGAGACCATATGGGAATTATTCCATTATATATTGGTTGGGATGCGTATGGAACATTTTATGTGGCTTCAGAATTAAAAGCTTTAGAAGGTGTTTGTTCTAAAATTGAATTATTCCCGCCAGGACATTACTTATCAAGTAAAGATGGCGAATTTGTGCAATGGTACAAAAGAGATTGGGAAGATTATGATGCTGTAAAAGATGCAGAAACTTCAATTCCAAAAATTAAAAAAGCATTAGAAGCTGCTGTGCACAGACAATTAATGAGCGATGTGCCTTACGGTGTTTTGCTTTCAGGTGGTTTAGATTCTTCAATTACATCTGCAGTAGCAAAAAAGTTTGCTTCTAAACGAATAGAATCGGGAGACACTTCGGAAGCTTGGTATCCGCAATTGCATTCGTTTTCTGTAGGTTTAGATGGTTCTCCAGATTTGGCTGCAGCACAAAAAGTAGCAGATCATATTGGAACAATTCATCATGAAATAAAATTTACCATTCAAGAAGGTTTAGATGCTGTTAAAGACGTAATCTATCAATTAGAAACTTATGATATTACAACTATTCGCGCAAGTACGCCAATGTATTTAATGGCAAGAGTGATTAAGTCAATGGGAATAAAAATGGTATTGTCTGGTGAAGGTGCAGATGAGTTATTTGGTGGTTATTTGTATTTCCATAAAGCGCCAAATGCTCAAGAATTTCATGAAGAAACCGTTAGGAAGTTAAGTAAACTGCATATGTATGATTGTCTAAGAGCAAACAAAAGTTTAGCGTCTTGGGGAATTGAAGGTCGCGTGCCATTTTTAGATAAAGAATTTATGGATGTGGCAATGTCAATTAACCCACAAGATAAAATGATTAACGGAGAACGTATGGAGAAATGGGTTTTACGTAAAGCATTTGAAGATATGTTACCACAAAGTGTAGCGTGGCGCCAAAAAGAGCAGTTTAGTGATGGCGTTGGTTACAGTTGGATAGATACTTTAAAAGAAGTGGTTGACACAGAAGTAACAGATATCCAAATGGAAGCAGCAAAGCATCGTTTTCCAATTCAGACACCACAAAATAAAGAAGAGTATTATTATCGTACCATTTTTGAAGGTCATTTCCCAAGTGATGCAGCTGCATTATGTGTGCCACAAGAGCCAAGTGTAGCTTGTAGTACAAAAATAGCTTTAGAATGGGACGAGGCTTTTAAAAATCAAAACGATCCAAGTGGTAGAGCAGTAGCAAAAGTACATGCAGATGCTTACAAAAAAGAAGCCTTTTAAGCGTTTTTTTAATCATTTTCCTTTATTTTATAAATTCAAAACCTCGCATTTGCGAGGTTTTTTTAATTTTTTATTCTGACCGAGTAATTTTCAAACTTCAAAATCTAATTTAAACCTATTTTTAATCGATTTAAGCGTGTTTTTAAATAATTAACAAATGTTGATAAAAACACCTTTCAGTAAATAAAACCCTTTTAAATGCTTTTCTGTTTTTGTATATTTGTTTGTATTCAAAAAATTGAGTTTTTTCTCATTTTTTTTGAATTTTTATTAATTGAATAGATCATAAAACAATATAAATATGAGCGAACCAAAAGAAGAGTTTAACAAGCACGGGTATTCAGCAGATAGCATTCAGGCATTAGAAGGAATGGAGCACGTAAGAATGCGTCCTTCAATGTATATTGGAGATGTTGGTGTTAGAGGTTTACACCATTTAGTATATGAGGTTGTAGATAACTCTATTGATGAGGCTTTAGCTGGACATTGTAATAATATTACCGTAGCTATAAACGAAGATAACTCTATCACCACAGAAGATGATGGTCGTGGTATTCCTGTAGACATGCACAAAAAAGAAGGAATTTCAGCTTTAGAAGTTGTAATGACTAAAATTGGTGCTGGTGGAAAATTCGATAAAGATTCTTATAAAGTTTCTGGAGGACTTCACGGAGTTGGTGTGAGTTGTGTTAACGCATTGTCAGAACATTTAACTGCAACAGTTTACAGAGATGGAAAAATCTGGGAACAAGAGTATGAGCGTGGTAAATCTATGTATCCAGTAAAAGCTATTGGAGAAACAGATAAAAGAGGTACGGTTGTAACATTTAGACCAGACCCAACTATTTTCAAGCAAACCTTAGAGTATAATTACGATACGCTTGCAAGTCGTATGCGTGAATTAGCTTACCTTAATAAAGGAATTACTGTTCATTTAATAGATAAAAGAGCAAAAAAAGAAGATGGTTCTTTTGAAGGCGAAACATTTCATTCTGAAGAAGGGTTAAAAGAATTTATCAAGTTTTTAGATGGTAATCGTGAGCCTTTAATGAAAGAAGCTATTTCTTTTGAAGGTGAGAAAAATGGTGTGCCAGTTGAGGTTGCTATGATTTATAACACCTCTTATGCAGAAAACTTACATTCTTACGTAAACAATATTAATACGCATGAAGGTGGAACTCATTTGTCTGGTTTCCGTCGTGGATTAACGCATACACTTAAAAAATATGCCGATGAATCTGGAATGTTAGATAAATTAAAGTTTGATATTGCGGGAGATGATTTCCGTGAAGGATTAACTGCAATTGTATCTGTAAAAGTACAAGAACCTCAATTTGAAGGTCAAACAAAAACAAAATTAGGTAACCGTGAAGTTTCTGCAGCAGTAAGTCAGTCTGTGTCAGAAATGTTAACCAATTATCTAGAAGAAAACCCAGATGACGCTAAAATTATTGTTCAAAAAGTAATTTTAGCAGCTCAAGCACGTCATGCAGCACAAAAAGCGCGTGAAATGGTTCAGCGTAAAACAGTAATGAGTATTGGAGGCTTACCTGGGAAATTATCAGATTGTTCAGAGCAAGATCCTGCAAAATGTGAAGTTTACTTAGTCGAGGGAGATTCGGCAGGTGGAACTGCAAAGCAAGGTCGTGATCGCGCATTTCAAGCTATTTTGCCGTTAAGAGGTAAGATTTTGAATGTGGAAAAAGCAATGACTCACAAGGTTTTTGAAAACGAAGAGATTAAAAATATCTTCACAGCTTTAGGGGTTACTATTGGAACTGAAGAAGATAGTAAGGCTTTAAACCTTTCAAAATTAAGATACCATAAAATTGTGATTATGTGTGATGCCGATATAGACGGTTCTCACATTGAAACTTTAATTTTAACATTCTTCTTTAGATATATGAAGGAGTTAATTGAAAACGGACATATTTATATTGCAACGCCACCATTATTCTTAGTGAAAAAAGGAGCGAAAAAGCAATATGCATGGAACGATGAAGAACGTATAGCATTAATGGAAGAATATGGCGATGGAGCTAAAATCCAACGTTATAAAGGTCTTGGGGAAATGAATGCATCTCAATTGTGGGATACAACTATGAATCCTGAGTTTAGAACATTACGTCAAATCCAAATTGATAACGGAGTAGAAGCGGATCGTGTTTTCTCTATGTTAATGGGAGACGAAGTGCCACCAAGACGTGATTTTATTGAAAGAAATGCAGTTTATGCTAATATTGATGCGTAAAGTTGTTTTTATTATAACAGCATTATTTGGCTTTAATACTCAAGCTCAAATAGAAGATATTAATGCGGTTGCAGGAGATTTAATTTTCTTAACAGAAAAATATATTTCTCCTGCAGCAGAAGCATCAGTTTATCAAGCTTCTGGTGGATGGTATTCTAATTTTACACCAAAAAAGAAGTTTGAAGTCGAGTTGTCGCTTCAGTTTAATATGTTATTAATTCCTAATAGGAATAAAACATTTTTGGTTAATGAAGCAGAACTTCAGAATATTCAAATTCAAGGTGCGCAAACATCAGCACAAATTCCTACTGCATTAGGAAATGATGATGTTGTAGTGCTTGAAGGACAAATAGGTTCAGATACATTCGAGTTTGATGCGCCAGAAGGAATAAATGAGAATGCGGTAAAGCATGGACAGTTGCAGGCAACTGTTGGTTTATGGAAAGAGACTAATTTAATAGTGCGTTATGCGCCAAATATTAAAATTAACGAAACTAATTATCAATCTTATGGTTTTGGGGTTTCTCATCATTTAAATCAATGGATTCCGGCTTTAAAAGAAAGTTCATATCATTTTGGGGTGTTATTTAATTACGCCAGTATGTCTGTAGAGGATACATTTAATGAAGCCGATTTATTAATTGGAACCATTAACGGAATTGCTGTAGAAGGTGAAACGTTAGGCTTTAATATTGTAGGTTCTAAAAGTTATAAAAATTTCGATTTTTCTACCTCTTTAGGATTAACATCATCTAAGTTTGATTATAGTGTTACTGGAACTGGAGAATTGTTGCTAACGGTTTTAAATCAATCTTTAGCTACATTAAACACCTCTAAAACAAATTTTAGAGCAGACTTAAATGTAAATTATAGAATTAAAGATTTTTCAATTAATTCTATGTTAACAATAGGAACTTATAGTAACCTTAATATTGGATTAAATTATAATTTTAATTAATAAGGTTGTAATAGTTGCTTCAGATTAAAATAAATTAAAAAACGCAAGGATAATTCCTTGCGTTTTTTCGTTTTAACAAATTATAATTATTATTTTTATGGAATTATTAATAACTATCTTATAAAAAGAATAAAACATATGAAAGTAACAGTAGTTGGAGCAGGAGCAGTAGGAGCAAGTTGTGCAGAATATATAGCAATTAAAGACTTTGCAAGTGAAGTGGTATTATTAGATATTAAAGAAGGTTTTGCCGAAGGTAAAGCAATGGACTTAATGCAAACGGCTTCTTTGAATGGTTTTGATACTAAAATTACAGGTGTAACTAACGATTATTCTAAAACAGCAGGTTCTGATGTTTGTGTGATTACTTCGGGAATTCCTAGAAAACCAGGTATGACTCGTGAGGAATTAATTGGTATTAATGCAGGTATTGTAAAAATGGTATCTTCTAGTTTAATAGAGAATTCCCCAAATACAATTATTATTGTAGTAAGTAATCCAATGGATACTATGACGTATTTAGTTCATAAAACAACAGGATTACCAAAAAATAGAATTATTGGAATGGGTGGAGCTTTAGATTCTGCACGTTTTAAGTACAGATTAGCAGAGGCTTTAGGTGCGCCAATAAGTGATGTTGATGGAATGGTAATTGGTGGACATAGCGATAAAGGTATGGTGCCATTAATAGGTAAAGCAGTAAGAAATAGTGTGTCTGTTTCAGAGTTTTTATCTGAAGAAAGAATGGATCAAGTAGTACAAGATACTAAAGTTGGTGGAGCTACATTAACAGGTCTTTTAGGAACATCTGCTTGGTATGCTCCAGGAGCAGCAGTATCTGGAATGGTACAAGCTATTGCTTGCGATACTAAAAAGATTTTCCCATGTTCAGCATTATTAGATGGTGAATTTGGTTTATCAGATTTATCAATTGGAGTGCCATGTGTATTAGGTGCTAACGGAATTGAGAAAATTGTAGAAATTAGCTTAACAGATGCTGAAAAAACAAAATTAGCAGAATCTGCTGAAGGCGTTAAGGCAACAAATGGTTTATTAGAACTATAATAAAACGTTTTTATTTATAATTAAAAGCAACCTTAGGGTTGCTTTTTTTGTTTATAAGTAGTGGATTCATCAGTTTAAAGAATATGGATAATTAATCAATTATAACTATATTCGCATTGTGAAAACTAAATGGTATTTTGGTGGTTTGGTTGCATTTATGCTTCTTTATGTTGTTAGTCAGCAAAGAGAAACTATACCTAATCAAGAAATTAAATTTGAGTTTTCAGAAGTTGTTTCGTCTCAAGAAATTACGTCACTTTTAAACCATGTGGAACTTCAATTAAAAGCAGTTGGAGCAACACAAATTAATGTTGTAACAGATGTAAATGGTAAAATTAAACTAAACTATTTTAGTGAGCAATCTGCTGTTAGAATTGAGTATTTACTAAGGCATACAGATAAATATAACGCTAGTCAGTTAAGTTTAGCTAAAGCAGTTTCTAAGTCAACTATTAAATTAGATGTTTACGACATTAATAAGCCATTAGAACCAACTTCGGGTTTTGATGATACAATAATTATAGAGCATAAAAGCGAGTTTGATCGTTTTGTAGGTGCTAAAACCTATGCTAATACAGATACTATAAAATATATTGATTTAGCGCTAGCAATTCAAAGCAATAAAGTATTAAAAGAGAATACAATAGTTTTCTTAAGTAATACGCTCCATAATCTTCCAGAAGTTCGCGCAGGACCATTAGCATAATAATTCGCTAAACAAGAGATACAAAATGCAATCATTTATTCTTCATAATAAATAGAGAATTGCTGAGGTGTTTCATATTAAAAAAATCACACATTTATCAATTAAAAAATTGTCAATTTTTTGAGTAAATTCTATATTTGCTCGGTTTTAAAAATTTGACCATAAAACAATAATATTATGCAAAATAAAGGTTTAGTAATACTTTTTGCAGTACTATTTGGATTAGTAAGTATTTATCAACTGTCGTTTACATTTAAAAACAACGCAGTAGAAAATGCAGCTAGTGAGTACGCAATGAGTAAAGTAAATGCATCGGATAAAGATGCTAACGAGCAAATAAGTGCTTTAACAGCAAATTATTTAGACTCATTATCAGCAACTAAAAAAGAAGATTTTTCTTTCTTAGGAAATACATTTTCTGAGGTTAAAGAAAACTCAATGAAATTAGGATTAGACCTTAAAGGTGGTTTAAACGTAATTTTACAAGTTTCTGTAAAAGATATTTTAAAAGGATTATCTAATAACTCTAAAGATCCTGCTTTTAGAACTGCTTTAAATAATACAGATGAATTACAGAACGATTCTCAAAACACATATTTAGAAGATTTCTATATTGCATTTGATGCTGTAAAAGGTGACAAAAAATTAGCGTCTCCAGATATTTTTGCAACACGTTCTTTATCGGAATCTGAAGGTATTAGCCCAAACGATTCAGACGATAAAATTAAAGAAGTATTAGCTCGTAAAGTAGATGAGTCAATTGTTTCGGCTTTAGAAGTTTTACGTACGCGTATTGATCAATTTGGAGTTGCTTCTCCAAACATACAACGTTTAGGAACTACTGGACGTATTTTAGTAGAATTACCTGGAGTTAAAGATGTAGAAAGAGCTACAGACTTAATTACAAGTACTGCAGAATTAGAATTCTGGTATCCTTATAAGGGTCAAGAAGTTTTACCGTTTATTGTTCAAGCTAACGAAGCTTTAAAAGCTAAAACTAAAAAAGTAGATGATACTGAAGAAACTACAGATGTAACCGAAGAATTAACTGACGAAGAAAAAGCGATTGAAGCTTTAACTGGTGGAGAAGACGAAACTATTTTAGAAGTTAATCCATTATTAGACTTAATTAAAGGTCAAGGTTACCAAGGTGGACCAGTTGTAGCTTTATTTAATAAAAGCGATAAAGCAACGGTTTTGGAGATGTTAAACTCTAAAGAAGTTAAAGCGGTTTTACCAGCAGAAATGAAGTTTGTAAAATTTATGTTTGGTAAAGAAACTAAAGATAATGAGTTAGTAGAACTTTATGCTATTAAAGGAAACAGAGAAGATAAAGCTGAATTAACTGGTGGCGTTGTAGACGATTCTCGTCAAGAATATAGCCAAACAAATAAGCCTGTTGTAACTATGCAAATGAATGCAAGAGGTTCTAAGATCTGGGAAACAATTACAGAGACTGCATTTAAAAATCAAGGTCAAATTGCTGTAGTATTAGATAACGTTGTACAATCTGCACCAAACAGTAATGGTAAGATTTCTGGAGGAAGAACAGAAATCTCTGGAAGCTTTACATTAAACGAAGCGGTAGATTTAGCAAACGTATTACGTGCAGGTAAATTACCTGCTAAAGCAGATATTATACAAAGTGATGTTGTTGGGCCTTCTTTAGGTCAAGAAGCAATTGATGCTGGTACAATGTCTTTCTTAATAGCATTAGCATTAGTATTAGTTTGGATGGTATTTTACTACGGAAAAGCAGGAGCTTTTGCAGATGTAGCAATGCTTTTAAACATCTTACTAATCTTTGGTGTATTATCAGGAATTGGAGCTGTATTAACATTACCTGGAAATGCAGGTATTGTATTAACTATTGGTATGTCCGTAGATGCAAACGTACTTATTTTTGAGCGTATTAGGGAAGAATTGGCAAAAGGTAAAGATCAAGCCTCTTCTATTAAAGATGGATTTAGTAATGCATTGTCTTCTATTTTAGATGCCAATATTACTACGGGTTTAACCGCATTAATTTTATTCTTATTTGGTACTGGTCCAATTAAAGGATTTGCTACTACATTATTAATAGGTATTGGTACATCATTATTTACTGCAATTTTTATCACTCGTTTATTAATAGACTGGAGTGTAAATAAAGGTGGCGTTTTAAACTTCTGTACAGCTGCAACTAAAGGTTTATTTAGAAATATAAACATAGAGTTCTTAAAGAAACGTAAGATTGCTTATATGATTTCTGGAGTATTAATTCTTGCTAGTTTAGGATCGTTATTTACTACAGGACTTGATCAAGGTGTTGATTTTGTTGGAGGACGAACTTATAAAGTGCGTTTTGAACAACCAGTTAGTGCAGCAGAAATTTCTGCAGACTTATCTGAGCCAGCAGTATTTGGAAGTGCTACTGCTAAAACTGTTGGAGATAACAACGATTTAAACATTACAACTAAATATAAAGTAGATGAAACTGCTAAAGAAGTAGATGAGGAAATTAGAGTAAAGTTATTTGATGCTTTACAGCCACATTTATCTGGTTTAACTTATGCACAGTTTATAGATAATACAAACGAAAACAAGCAAGTAGGAATCATGGAGCAATACAAAGTATCTCCTTCTATTGCAGATGATATTAAAAAAGCATCATTTTGGGCAGTTTTAGGATCGTTAATTGTTGTATTCTTATACATATTATTCCGTTTTAAAAGATGGCAATTCTCTCTTGGAGCTGTAGCAGCAGTATTCCATGATGTATTATTAGTATTAGGAGTATTCTCTTTTACTTACAAATGGATGCCTTTCTCTATGGAAATAGATCAAGCATTTATTGCAGCAATTCTTACGGTAATTGGTTATTCATTAAACGATACCGTGGTTGTTTTCGATAGAATTCGTGAGTATTTTAATGAGTACACAGACATGGAATTTGCAAAAGTTATAGACAAGTCTTTAAGCAGTACATTAAGTAGAACCTTAAATACCTCTTTAACTACATTAGTCGTGTTATTAGCTATCTTTACTTTTGGTGGAGAATCTATTCAAGGCTTTATGTTTGCATTAATTGTAGGTGTAATAGTAGGAACATACTCGTCTCTATTTATTGCAACACCAATTATGTACGATACTGCTAAACGTGGAAACGCAGCAGAATCTTTAAAACAAAAAGAAGTAGAAATTGACGAAACCGTAGTGAAGTAATCAATCTATAATTCTATATATTTTAAATGCCTTAACGAAAGTTAAGGCATTTTTTTGTATTCTAAATTTTGATTTAATTAATTATTTGGGTATTACCTTTTGTGTTTTTTAAGAGAAAAAACTTGAAAAAAAACACAAAACGTCAGGCTGTACATTATATCTTTTTATATGTCTCATTGAGCGCAGTCGAAATGTTTAGACATGTAAAAAGGATGCCATTTCCATCCCTAATGCGGGATTTCGTTTACTAATTCATTATAAAGTTGAAATTAATAATTACTGTATGTTTTTCTGTATTTTCATTCTAATAAAAATGCATTCAATACCATTATAAGTATTTATGTAAAAAGTGTAAATTAGTTGTACGTTTGTATATTATGAATAAGAGTAAATCAAAATCTATAAAGCAACCTTGGCCTACAAAAGACTCTATGGAGCAAGTGTATGCAAATAAACTTTGGGGAGATAATAATACTAAGTTTTATTCTGGCGAAGGTTCTCATTTAAAAGAAATTGTAAACCCTTATATAGAAGTGGTTTCTTCATTTTTAAAATTGTTTAAAGAACCTATTACGGTATGCGATTTAGGTTGTGGCGATTTTAATATTGGTAAACAATTAGTGCAGTTCACAAAACAATATTTAGCTGTAGATATAGTAAAACCTCTTATAGATTATAATAAAGAACACTACAATACTCAAAACTTAGATTTTCTATGTTTAGACATTGCAAAAGATGAGTTACCAAAAGCCGATTGCGTAATAATAAGACAAGTTTTACAGCATTTATCAAACACCGAAATTCAAAGTATAGCAATAAAATTAAAAGCTTTTAAATACGTTATTTTAACAGAGCATGTTCCAAGTGGTAATTTCACGCCAAACATGGATATAATATCAGGTCAAGGTATAAGACTAAAAAAGAAAAGCGGACTAAATTTATTAGCGTCTCCATTTAACTTTAATGTTCAATCTGAAAAAGAATTACTTTCAGTGGAATTAGAGCATAATAAAGGTGTAATTGTGACTTGGCTTTATCAAGTGTTTTAGTGAACGTATACTTTAAATTAGTTTTAAAAAAAACATAGTAAGCTTAATCTTCAAGCTTACTATGTTTAAAAATTTACATTATTTTTTTTAATAACAATTCTGCAACTAGTTCTGATGATGCTGGGTTTTGTCCAGTAATTAATAAAACATCTTCAATTGCATAAGGATTCCAATCTGCTTTTTTAGAATAAATCCCGCCATTAGCTATTAGCATATCTTCAACTAAAAAAGGAACAATATCTGTTAGTTGTACTGCATCTTCCTCGCTATTAGTAAATCCAGTCACTTTTTTCCCTTTAACTAAATAATTTCCGTCTGTAGTTTTAGTATTCTTAAAAACAGCTGGAGCATGACAAACTGCTGCAACTGGTTTGTTATTGTTATAGAAAGATTCTATTAAAGCTATAGAATCTGTATTTTCTGCTAAATCCCATAATGGTCCATGTCCACCTGGAAAGAATATAGCATCAAAATCTTTTTGATTTATAGTATCTAATTTTAAAGTGTTAGCTAAAGTGTTTTGAGTTTCTTTATCGTTGTTAAATCTTACAGTAGAAGCTGTTTCAGCATCTTTTGTTGTGCTTTTTGGGTCTATTGGTGGTTGTCCTCCTTTAGGAGAAGCTAAAGTAATATCAACACCTTTATCTTTCATTAGGTAATAAGGCGAAGCGAATTCTTCAATCCAAAATCCAGTTTTTTCTCCAGTATTTCCTAATTCTTCGTGACTTGTCAAAACAAATAATACTTTTTTCATAATCTTAATTTAAGTGATTCTTTAATTGAGCTCAAAAATACAGGCTTCTTCAATCTTAAAAATTGATGTATGATAAGAAATGTTATGTTTTGGTAAGTTCTTTCCTTATTCGGCTTAAGCTTTCTGTTGTTATTCCTAGGTAAGATGCTATATGGTAGTTTTTTACTGTTTTCTCAATATTTGGATAAGTTCTAATAAAAGTAACGTAGCGTTCTTTTGCAGATTGAGATAAACTAGATAGGATTCTTTTTTGAAAACTAGAAAAAGCTTTTTCCATCTTTTTTCTAAAAAAAGTTTCTAGTTTTGGTACTTTTAAAAATAGAATATCAATATCTTTTTTTGATATTTCATACAGGTTTGCATCTTGAATACATTCTATAGTCATTTGTGCATTTGTGGATGTGAAAAATGCGGTATAATCACTAATCCACCAATCGTTAATTGCAAATTGTATGGTGTGTTCTTTTCCAGAACTGTCTAAAAAAAAAGTTCTTAAGCATCCGTTTATAATAAAGTATTGTTTTAAGACTGGTTGATTGCTACTTAAAAGTAATGCGCCTTTTTTAAGTGTTATTTTTTTTAATTTGGATAGAATTAAAGAGGTTTCTGCATTAGTAAATAACGTGTCTTTAAATATTTCAGAAAGCAAGTTGTCTTCTAATTCCATTACTTAAAAGTATATTAGTAGTATAAGTGAATTAGCGGTTTGCTAATATGCTAAAGTTTTTTAAAATCTATAACATCGCCAACTTCTATAGTCCAAGAATTAACTAATCCGGCATTAATTTCTAATACATATTTTGCAGGTAGGTTAGAAGGTAAAGATGTTTCGTTTAGTGGTTTTGCGTTTTCTTGAAAACTCACTATTTTTTTATCTGCGTTTATGTAAATAATATCTAAAGCAATACGCGTGTTTTTCATGTAAAAACTTCGTGGTTGTTCGTCTTTAAATATAAATAACATGCCTTGATTTTCTAGCATACTATTTCTGTACATTAAACCGGTTTGAGTTTCGTATTCGGTTTCTGCAATTTCTATATCTAATCGTTTTATTTCCGTTTTAGTTGAATCTTTTAAAATGGTAAGGTTACCTTCTTTTTTAAAACGTATTTCTTGAGTAGATACTACAGTGTTTATTGTTTTGTCTTTACATGAAGTTATACTAAAGCAAAGTAAAACCAATACTACGTAAACCGAATATTTCATGTTATTTTGTTACGGTTTTAGGCTTATAACCAAACATAAAGTATAGACCAATTATTATAAACGGAACACTTAATATTTGTCCTGTATTTAATCCTAATATCCAATCTTCTCTACCAACAACTTGTGCTTCTTTTACAAACTCTACAAAGAATCTAATAGTCCAAAGTAAAACTAGAAACAAACCAAAAAGGAATCCTGGTTGCTCGTTTTTATTGGTTTTTTTGTAGAAATACCATAAAATTGCGAATACAAAAATGTAACAAAAAGATTCGTATAATTGAGCTGCATGTCTGTAAGGAATAGCTTCTAATAAATTTGCAAATCTTGGGTTGTTTGTTACAGCTGAGTACGCTTCTTTATAATCAGGAATTCCAGTTTCTCTTACAATAGATCTTTTGCTATAATAATCTTGAACAAAACGAACACCTAAAGGGAAATCTCCAGATTCTTTACCAATAATTTCCGAATTGATAAAGTTTCCAAGTCTAATAAATACTGCTCCAGATGCTACTGGAATAACAATATGATCTAGAATCCACATTAAAGATTTGTAATTGTATTTTTTTCTATAAAAATACATGCTAACTACAATTCCAATTGCTGCGCCATGACTTGCAAGACCTTGAAAACCTGTAAACTCGAATCCGCCAACAAACTTAAATGGTAAAATCACGCTTAATGGATCTTGAAAAATAAGTTCGGTTTGATAGAATACAACGTGTCCTAAACGTGCACCTAACATAGTGGCTAGAACTGTGTACATAAATAATGGGTCTAGATTTTCTTCGGCTACGTTTTCGCGCTTAAAAATGTATTTCATTATTCTGTAACCTATTAAAAAGGCTACTATCCACATTAAACTGTAGAAATGAATTTTAAAATTTCCTATTATATCTATTCCTGTGGTTGGATTCCAATCAAATGTTAGTAAATGCATGCTTGTTTTTTAATGTGATGTAAATATACTATATCTATAGTTTTTAAAAAGTGAATTTTGTTTTTTTAACCTAAGCTTATGTTATTGACTTGTGTTAAGGATGGAAATGGCATCCTTTTTTTGGTGGCGCATAAGCCAAAAAAAGATATAATGTACAGCCTGACTTTTTTGTTCCTACAAGATTTTTTCCTTGTAGGCATAAAAAAGAAACGCCATAAAAATACAGTTAAGGTACTGGATCGTAACCAGATTTTCCCCATGGATGACAACTTAAAATACGCTTAAGTCCAAGCCAACTTCCTTTTATAAATCCGTGTTTTTCTAATGCTTGTTTGGTGTAACTTGAGCAGGTTGGTTGGTATCTGCAAGTTGCTGGTGTAAATGGCGAAATAAAGGTTTTGTAGATCTTTATTAAAAATAAAAAAGGCGCAATAAGTAACTTTTTCATGTTATTGCGCCTTTTTGTTATAGGTTAAATGTTGTGCCTTCTCTACTATCGTTAAGTGTTATGCCTAACTCTAATAATTGGTCTCTAATTTGATCTGATAATGCGAAGTTTTTATTTGCGCGTGCTTCTTGACGTAACTGAATTAATAATTCCACAGTTCCGTTAAGTTTGTTAGCGCCTTTTTCTTGATTTTGAGATTGGTTTTGTAATCCTAAAATATCAAAAATAAAGGTGTTTAATGTTTGTTTTAATGCTGATAAATCTTCTGCTGTTAAAGTTGCTTTATCTTCTTTTAAAAGATTGATGGTTTTAATAGCTTCGAATAAATGGGCAATTAAAATTGGTGTATTAAAATCGTCATCCATAGCATCATAACATTTTTGTGTCCATTCTTGAACATTAAATGTTGAGGTTTTTGCTGCTGAAATAGATTCTAGGTTTTTTAAACCTTCCATTAAACGGTTAAAACCTTTTTCTGAAGCTAATAATCCGTCGTTTGTTAAATCTAAAACGCTTCGGTAAGCAGATTGCATCATGAAAAAACGAACCACACTTGGATTAAATGCTTGAGTCATTATAGTATTATCTCCAGAAATTAATTCTGAAGGATTAATAAAATTCCCCGATGATTTAGACATTCTTGCACCATTAAGTTCAAGCATATTGGCGTGCATCCAGTAATTTACGGGTGCTTTTCCAATTGCAGCTTGATTTTGAGCTATTTCACATTCGTGATGTGGGAATTTTAAGTCCATTCCGCCACCATGAATATCAAATTGTTCTCCTAGATATTTTGTACTCATAGCAGTACATTCTAAATGCCATCCAGGAAAACCATCGCTCCATGGGCTAGGCCAACGCATAATATGTGTTGGTTCTGCTTTTTTCCAAAGTGCAAAATCTTGTGGGTTTTTCTTATCGCTTTGTCCGTCTAAAGCTCTTGTGTTATGAATAAGGTCTTCTAATTTACGTTTACTTAAAATACCATAATTATTAGTTTCGTTATATTTATGTACATCAAAATATACAGAACCATTGACTTCGTAACCAAAACCATTATCTATAATAGTTTTAATTAGTTCTATTTGTTCAATAATATGACCAGTTGCTGTTGGTTCTATACTTGGCGCAAGAAAATTAAACGTGTTTAAGGTATTGTGAAAATCCACCGTATAACGTTGCACAATTTCCATTGGCTCAATTTCTTCTAAACGCGCTTTTTTTGTGATTTTGTCTTCACCAACATCTGCGTCGTTTTCTAAATGCCCAGCATCCGTAATATTTCTAACATAACGTACTTTATAACCTAGATGTTTAAAGTATCTAAAAATCATGTCAAAAGACATAAATGTTCTTACATTTCCTAAATGTACGTTACTATAAACTGTTGGTCCACAAACATACATACCTATATAACCATTGGTTATTGGAGTAAAAAGTTCTTTTTCGCCGGTAAGCGAATTGTAAATCTTTATGCTATGCTGTTTGTAAAGTGGCATGTTGTTTTAATCTTAAAATTAGTAATAATGTTGACTTAGAAATTAGTCTCCATATTGATGTAGTCTAAAAACTCACGTTTAGTGTCTTTCTCTTGAAATTTACCACCAAACTCAGATGTTACAGTGCTACTTTCAATATCTCTAATACCTCTGGAGTTTACACATAAATGTTTTGCGTCAATAACACAAGCTACATCTTTAGTTCCTAAAACTTCTTGTAATTCCTTAACGACTTGAATGGTTAGTCTTTCTTGAACTTGAGGTCTTTTAGCGTAAAAGTCTACGATTCTGTTCATTTTAGATAATCCAACAACAGTTCCATTAGAAATGTAAGCCACATGTGCACGACCAACTATTGGTAATAAATGATGCTCGCAAGTTGAATATACTGTAATGTTTTTTTCAACTAACATTTCGCCATACTTGTATTTGTTGTCAAAAACAGAAGCGCTAGGTTTTTTTGCAGGGTTTATACCTCCAAAAATTTCGTTCACAAACATTTTTGCTACACGATTTGGTGTGCCTTTTAAACTGTCGTCTGTTAAGTCTAAACCTAAAGTGTTTAAGATGCTTGTAACGTCTTTTTTAATTGATTCTATTTTGTCGGAATCAGATATGTCAAAAGCATCAGCTCTTAAAGGTGTGTCAGATGATGTTCCAACGTGGTTTTCGCCTAAATCATCAGTTTGCTCTGTAGTAAATTTCGTCATTATTTAATACTAAAAAAATTAGTTTGCTAAGATAAGTAAATCGATTTTTAAAAGAAGCTAAAACCAGTATTTTATACGAAATGCTAGTATTTTAAGGTTATTTTATAATATTTTTTTTAAATTTACGAAATTATACAACCCCTATTTATTATGAAAAAGAACCTATTTTTTTTATTTTTAGTTGCATTTAGTTTTATCTCAAATCAAGCTATTGCTCAAACTACGCAAAAAAAGATTACACAACCTGTTGTTTATTCAGATAATGTAAATGCACCTTTAACAGCTAAAGAGCTTTTCTTTTTGACAGAGATTTACCAGGACAAACTTGAAGAGTACGTTTTAGATAGACCTTCTAGAGTTCAAGCGTTTAAACATTTACTAAGAAACAGAATTGTAATTAAGCAGTTAAATAAAACGCCAGATTCAAGTAAATATATTGATTTATCTGATGTACCATTATTTAATAATTATAATTCAGCCTTATCAAGAGATACATCTTATAACAAAGATACTTTTAATGTTTTAAAATATGATTTGCCATTTTTTAGTACTGGTGGATCAATGTACAAAATTTCAAATACAAACTATTTTTTAATAATTAAGTCCCAAACCTATAAAAAGTAATTATTATGAAAAAGATTACACTACTACTATTACTTTCATTTTTAGCATTTCAGCTCTCTGAAGCTCAGGTAGTCATGCAAAACGGAACCTTTACTCAATGTTCTGGTACATTTACCGATTCTGGTGGAACTGCTGGAGGATATGGAGATAACGAAAACTTTACAATTACATTTTGTCCGGATACAGCGGGAGATTTAATTCAATTAGATTTTACGTCTTTTAGTACTCAACAAAATGCAGATATTATAGAGATTTTTAATGGAGACGATAATACAGCTCCTTCTTATGGTACTTGGTCTGGAGGACCAGCAAATTCACCTGGTTTAGTATCGGCTACGGTTGCGAGTGGAACAGGATGTTTAACGCTAACATTTACTTCAGATGGAACAGGTAATACTACAGGTTGGGAAGCAGATATTATCTGTATAACTCCATGTCAGAGTATTGTCTCACAAATAGATTCGTCAACGCCAGCAATAGATTCAAATGGATTTATTCGTGTTTGTGTAGGGGAAACAATAACCTTAAACGGTAGCGCAACTTTTTCTGATGATGGTACCGGAGCAGATTATGAATGGGATTTAGATGATGGTAATACAATATCTGGTCAGACAGCGGTATTTTCTTATGCAGCGCCTGGAGTTTATGAAGTTAATCTTAATGTTACAGATACTAACACGGATGTTGTAGCTACAGGTTGTGTTAATAATAATTTACTTAATCAAGTGATACAAGTATCTACAAGACCTGATTTTTCTGGTTTAGTAGCAGATAATGATGAGCTGTGTTTTGGAGAATCAACCATAATCCATGGCGATGTACTTCCTGAGACTTTTTCAAAAGATTGTACGCCAGTTACAGGTCAAACAACTGCTCTGCCAGATGGTAGTGGTCAATCTTATACATCTTCATTTTTAGTAGATGGTTGTTACGATTCAAGTTTAACTATTTCAGATGGAGACCAGTTAGTAAACGTATGTTTAGATATCGAACATTCATATGCAGGAGATTTAGATATACAATTAACAAGTCCTAACGGTTTAATTATAGATTTATTCCAACAAGCTGGTGGAGGAACCGCTTTAGGAGAGCCGGATCAAGCAGATAATGGTGTTCCAGGAATAGGTTATACGTACTGTTTTTCAATGACAGGAGCTGGACTATTAGAGGATGCTGCAACAGTTGGAGGCGGATGGCCAGCAGGAACTTATTTGCCATTTGAAGATTTTGATGGTTTAATTGGTTCACCAGTTAATGGTACTTGGACAATTACAATTACAGATAATTTAAATCTTGATGATGGAACTTTCTTTTCGTGGTACATAGATTTTGATACAAGTTTTTTACCACCAGATTTATCATTTACACCAACATTTGTCCAACAAGGTTGGGATTCAAATTTATCTACTCCGGCATACGATCCTTATCCAACAGTAACAGGAACAACTCCAAACGCTAATGGAGGAGAAGATATTACAGTAACACCAGTAACAGCAGGAACATACTGTTATGATTACAAAGTTATAGACGATTTTGGTTGTGAATATACAGAGCAAGTTTGTATAACAATGTCAGATGAATTAACTGCTAATGCAACTATCGTTACTTCTCCCGTATGCGGAACTAATGGGGATGATGCTGAATTTACCATAATAGGTTCACCAGATTCAACCGTTACGTATAATATTAATGGTGGAGCAGATCAGACAGTTCTTTTGGATGCTACAGGAAATGCAATTGTAACAATCACTGCTCCCGCAGCAGACCAAACAATTAACTTGACACAAATTGCTTCCGGTAATACAACACCAGTTGTAGGAAATGCTATTAACGGATCTGGAGCAATTGATTCTGCTAACGCTACTGGAGTAATAAGTCCAGAAGGTACAACACTAAGTGCTACAAATGCAGCTCAAATTGCTAATGCAGGTGATACTACTCTAACTCTTACTTTAGCAGATGTTGTTCCTGCAGGTACAACTATTACTTTAGCTGTAGCACAAGATACTAATGCTGGAGATATGACAGTAACTGATGGTGTTACTGTTTTAAACTTTTCAACAGGTCCTACGGATGTTTCACAATATGTCGATTTTATTACTGGGGTTGACACTAACACTTTGACTTTTACACGTAATGCCGGCAGAATTTGGATTGATGGGGTGGAATATACTATACCTGTTACTGCATGTACGCAAGCTTTAACTGATTCAGAAACTATTACAGTTTCATGTAGTGTTTCTGTAACAGCTTCAGCAACACCAGATACTATTTGTTCAGGCTCAACAGTAGCTTTATTAGCGGAGCCAAATCCAGCTACTCCAACAGGAACTTTTGAATATTCCTGGACAGTTCAAGGAGATGCCACAGTAATTAGTACAAGTTCTGCATTTAATGTAAGTCCAACAGCAACTACAACTTATGAAGTTACATTAACTGATACAGGCTTAACTGGTACAGATAGTATGGATACAGATACAGTTACAGTTACTGTTGTAGATGTGCCAGATGTAGACGTATTAGCAGATCAAGTACTTTGTAATAGTTATACTTTGCCTGCAATTACAGGAACTAATTTAGTAAATCCAATGTATTTTACGGGTTCTGGAGGTACAGGAACATCTTATAATGCAGCAGATATTTTAAACTTTGCCGATTTTGTATCTTATCCAGTGACACTTTTTATATATTCTGAAACAGGAACTACACCAAATTGTTTCGATGAAGAAAGTTTTAGTTTGACTATAAATGAAACACCAACTGCAGATGCGCCATTAGATGTAACTTCATGTGATAGTTATGTTTTACCAGCGTTAAGTGCAGGTAATTTATATTATACAGCAACTAACGGTCCAAATGGACCAGGAACAACTATTCCTGAAGGAACAAATATTACAACAACTCAAACTGTTTTTGTTTATTCAGAAACAGGCACAACTCCAAATTGTTTTGATGAGAACAGTTTTGTAGTAACAATAAACGTTACGCCTACAGCAGATGCTCCAGTAGATGTTACTGTTTGTGATGGTTATGTATTGCCTGCATTAAGCGTAGGTAATTCTTATTATTCAGCAACTAATGGGCCAAATGGAACAGGGACTATTATAGCTGATGGAACAAATATTACTACAACTCAAACTATTTTTGTTTATTCAGAAACAGGCACAACCCCAAATTGTTTTGATGAGAATAGTTTTGTTGTTACCGTAAATGAAACACCAACAGCTGATGCGCCATTAGATATAACTTCATGTGATAGTTACGTTTTACCAGCGTTAAGCGTAGGTAATTCTTATTATTCAGCAACTAATGGTCCAAATGGAACAGGAATAACTATTGCTGAAGGAACAAATATAACAGCAACTCAAACTGTTTTTGTTTATTCTGAAACAGGAACCACACCAAATTGTTTTGATGAGAATAGTTTTGTGGTCACAATAAATATAACGCCAATAGTAGATTCTCCAACAGATGTTACTGCATGTTTTGATTATGAATTACCAACATTAACTTCTGGGAATTATTTTACTGCTTCTGGAGGAGCTGGAACTGCATTGTTTGCAGGTGATATAATTTCAACAACCCAAACTATTTTTGTTTATTCTGAAACAGGAACCACACCAAATTGTTTTGATGAGAATAATTTCATTGTAACTATAAACGATTTGCCTACCGCAATTCAACCAACCACATTAGAGGTTTGTGATGATAATGTAGCAGATGGCTTAACAAGTATTAATTTAAACGTAAAGAATTCTGAAATTTCAGGAGGAAATTCAGACTATGCAGTAACGTATTATTTAACACAAGCTG
>Ga0105354_1000032_pt1 | contig 92896 bp, 35 predicted proteins | sample GOMGulsemesocosm_FD_83658 | JGI IMG/M metagenome (GOLD analysis project Ga0105354, IMG submission 83658) | Methane-oxidizing microbial communities from mesocosms in the Gulf of Mexico - GOM9B Gulf of Mexico | ecosystem: Environmental > Aquatic > Marine > Cold seeps | place: USA: Gulf of America...
CTAATATAGGACAAGGAGCTCATACCTGTACCAAAGTCGTCAATGGCGAGTGGGATACCAAGACGCTTTAGTTCATCAAATTTGTGGGAAATACTCTGTATTTTTAAGCTGGTGGCACTCTCTGTCAGTTCAATTTCTAACATTCTCGGGCTAACTTGGTGCTTGTTTAAAAGCGCTTTAATAAAATTGATAAGGCCAGGATCAAGAAGGTTATAGGGAGATAGGTTAATCGCAACAGGGATACTTGAGCCTTGTGCTTGCCAATGGGAAAGTTGAATAATAATACTACGAATGACATAACGTCCAAACTCTTGAACCCTGCCGCTTTGTTCAATTAAATCAATGAAGTGAATGGGGCTAAGTAAGCCTTCTTGTGGATGAAACCAGCGAGCCAAAGCTTCAACGCCGGTAATTTCACCACTAATTAGATCAACTTTTGGTTGGTAATAGAATTTGATTTGGCTTTGCTTGAAAGCATCATTTAAATCTGCTCTTAAACGCAATCTTTGATGTCCGTTATTTATTTCTTTTTCATTAAATAACATCCAACCACAGTGTTTTTGTTTAGCCTCATACATAGCGTTATCCGCATTAGCTATTAGGGTATCGGTATTTACCCCGTGTTGAGGGTAATGGCATACACCTATGCTAGCCCCGGTATTAATAGCAAGCTGATTTATGAGGATAGGTTCTTCACATACCTGTACAAGATTTGATGCAAGCTTTTCTGCCTGCTCTTTAGATAAAGTGGGTGCCCAGATGAGAAATTCATCACCACCGGTTCTAACTAAGGTTTGCTCACGTGTTAGGATGCTTAAGAGCCTTATTGACACTTCTATTAGTAGTTTGTCTCCAGCCGCATGGCCTAAAGTGTCATTCACTTCTTTAAATTTATCTAAATCTATAACAAAAAGGCTAGCTTGATAGTCTGGCAGCGGTGCTTCATGAGAAGGCTCACTTGGTATGGCCTTTTTCATCATATCGACTAAATATAATCGATTTGGGAGCCCTGTTAGTTGGTCGTGTGTTGCTAGATTAAGTAGTGCATTATTCTTACTTTCGACCCTTTTACTCATCCAAAATGATAGGACTAATGCACACCATATAGCAATCCAAATGACTATGATCGATGTGATTGAAAGTCGTTTAGCAATATAATTTAACGTGGTTTCTATGCTGTTAGCCATGGAGTAAAAATGTATCTGATAACCTTCACCCGTAACAAATTGCCAAAGAAGGTAATCTCCTTTGATGGTTTCCATGCCATTAACATTGCTCATCATACTCTGCTGTCGATTAATACTTTCTTGTAGCCTTGCAATATTTTCAACTGACATATTTTGCTTCATAGACCAATCAAAATTAGGTCCATGAATACTAATATAAAAGACGGCATTGTCTTCTTCGTTTAAATGAATAAGATGCATTAACTCTGAAATACGCTGTTCCGGTTGGTTGTCCGCTTCTATTAACGCTGCATGTAATAATAAGGTTTGCTTTTCAAGTGAATTCAATTCTATGCGAACACCAAGATCTGCTGAGAGACGATATGACACAACAACGTAAATTATCGAAACAAGGATAGCGACGACCAAACAAGCGCCAATAAGTTGCCAGCGAAAATGTCTATCTTGTTGTAATTCCGAAATCTGAAGCATAGATAGCTAACTTTGGGTTAGGGGGTCTTTTTGGATCGAGTACTAATACCTGCAATGTGATAAACAGGGCACCAAGCTGTAAATAAGGAAATAAGATTAAGCACCCCAAAAGTACCAATCAAAATCTCTAAGAAAGGTTCTTGTAAAAAATCACCATTTAAAAAAGTAAATGCCGTTAAAACGATACCTGTAACGCCTCTAAAAGCGCGATCAAAGGGGTGTAGGTTTTTATTGATTTGCATATACGCGCTTCCTGTTGATTGTAATTAAGTCAGAAAACGAGTTTAAAGGGTTATATTTAACTGTATTTTCTAACGTTAAAACGACCATCAGATGATCTGAAATGACTGTTTTAGTAGGCTAATAACAACTTTTTTACATGTTTAAATATATGACACATTCCTCTTTATTGCTGACTAGAATTGTAATATCTCATGGCAAAAATCACAGAATGCTAGTTGTTTACTTTGTGTGATCTTATCTATTTTTAAAGAACAATTGATATTTAATGCGTATGCATGTATTTTGTAAATATGAAAAATCAAATAGAAGCATGTTTAGCCTTATCCATACGCCGTGCAGACCGCATTGTGAGCCAAGCTTACAATGATAGGTTATCTGCTTTAGGTATTCGCTCAACTCAATTTTCTGTATTGAGGGTGATTGATGTGATGCATAAAGCCAGTGCTAAGGATTTGCAAGAACACCTTTCTATGGAGCAACCTACCGTATCTAGAGCATTAAAACCTTTAATTAGAGATGGCTATATATTGGTAAGCGAAGGCAAGAATAAAAAGGAAAAGTGGTTAAGTTTGAGTGCGTCGGGTAAAGATCTATTTGAACAGTGCTTACAACCTTGGAGGCAGGCACAAGACGATTTAATGGCACATTTAGGGCTTGAGAATACGCAGTTACTACATGATTTAAGTCGTAAGATAGTATCCTTTAAAAGCTAAATATTTACCTGGATAGATGCATATGCATTTAAATTAAGAGTAGAACTATTGATGAAATTATATACTTATCCAGTGACAACGAATGCGCTTAAAGTGACGGTTTTAATTGAATACTTAAAGCCCTTTGTTGATTTAAATATACAGCAAGAATTAGTTCAGATTCATAAAAGAGAGCAGCAGGAAAGTGCTTTTTTGAAGGTAAATCCAAAGGGACAAATTCCTGTTTTAGTTGATGATAAAAGAGGACAGCGGGTCACTGAGTCAAATGCTATTTTACTGTATCTGATAAATCTCCTCGAAGTGAAACGGGTACCAGAATTGTCTGGGTTTTCACAGCAATCTGATGTGATGTCTTGGTTATTTTGGCAAGCTAGCGATTCTGGATTAACTCAATCTGGTTATCACTTCAATCGTATTTTACTGCCGGCTTGGGGTGTTAATCGCACTTTTAAACCTGAAAATAAACAAGAGGAAAAATTTCATCATAGCTGCCAAGTACTTGATCAACACCTTGCTAAACAAGCCTACCTTTGTGGGGATGAGGTCAGTATTGCTGATATGTCAGTTGCGGCTCCTGTCATGTATTACCAGGATAGCCAGATGCCAATATTAAAATATCCAAATTTAATGGCTTGGATAAATCGTTTAGAAGCCTGCGCTTGGTGGTCATCAACAAAATTAAGCGCAGATCAATTTTTAGATGAGATGAAAGCCCACAGCCACTAGTTTTAAAAAGGTTAGCGGCTTTCATTGCGTTATTCTTTTTATTTAAATAAATACATGCATATGCATTCTTATATATTAAAATTACAGTAATTTCTGTAACAGGAGTTAGAAATGAAAAACTCAGTCCCCCTTAATCATTCTGATATGAGAATGCTGGATAGAGGTAAGGCTTATCAGCTGTTTAGTTGGGTGGTCAATCACCCTAAGCGAGTTCTCCTATTGGGATTGCTTCTGATGGCGGGCGTTATTTCCAATATCACTCAATTGACTAAAGATACCCGAGCTGATGCTTTTTTAGCCGATGACAACAGTGCTTTGCTTTACCGCGAAAAGGTTAAGCGTACTTTTGGATTGAGTGATCCTCTCGTCATTGCTGTGGTGGCAAATGAGTCTATTTTCACTCCAGAAGGGCTTAATACGGTTCAGCTTGTGACGGATGTAGTGCTGAATTTGACTAACATCGATCCAGACGGCATTACCAGTTTGGCCACTGAGAATAATATTTTTGGTACAGAGGAGGGTATGGAAGTTGAGCCCTTTTATGAATATGAAATAGAGAACCAAGCTGAGGCTTTGATTGTGCGTGATGCTATTCGGGACTTCCCACTTTATCAAGGAAGTTTGGTTGCGCAAGATGAGTCTGCCACCTTAGTGGTTGCCGAATTATTAGATGAGAAACAGGTAGAGCAAAGTTATAACGACATAGTTAAGGCAATGAATGAGCTCGTTTTACCGCAAGGTATCAAGCTTTATGTCGCGGGCGAAGGAGCTGTATCGGGTTATCTTGGCAGTTATATCGATGCCGATGCCAAACGTTTAAACCCACTTGCAGGTGTGATCATTACCCTAATTGTATTTATCGCTTTTTTACGATTTGGCCCTATCATCATGGGGAATGTGATTATTGCCGCTTCCGTGTTGATGACAATTGCGAGCATGGCGCTTTTTGGTGTGCCTTTTTATGTTATCACCAATGCGTTACCCGTGATTTTGATTGGCATTTCAGTGGCAGACAGTATTCATATTTACAGTGAATATTTTGATCGTCGCGCTCTTTATCCCGATGAAGAGATAAAAGAATCTATTATTCAGACAATGATGGAAATGTGGCGTCCTATTACCTTAACGACTCTAACCACAGTCGCGGGTTTTATGGGCTTGTATTTTGCAGCTTATATGCCTCCGTTTAAATTTTTTGGTTTATTTACTGCTGTGGGTGTTGCTGTTGCTTGGTTCTATTCGTTAATCGTGCTGCCTGCTGCAATGAGCTTGATTAAGACAGAAGTGAGAGCGGCTTATGCTGAAAAAATCCGTTCTAAAAAACATGATATGACCGCACGCTTTATGATTTTCCTAGGTAGTATCACAGCGCGTTTTGCTAAAAGCATTGTGGTTTTATCTGTGTTTATCTTCGCTATTGGTTTATTTGCAGCAAGCTACCTAGTGGTGGATGAAGAAAGAATAAAAACATTCCACCCAAGCGAAGCCCTGTATGTGGCTGATGAGGTGATTAATAGCCGTTTTGATGGCTCTAATTACTTAGATATAGTCGTCAGTACACATGAGATAGAAGGCATCTTTGACCTTGATGTACTTAGCAAAATGGAAGCTCTCCAGAAATATGCTCAAAGCCTAGATTATGTGGAAGGTTCGACTTCTTTAATTGACTATCTAAAGCAGATGAATCGCTCATTGAATGGGGGTGATAAAACCTTTTATGCTCTGCCACAAAATCAGGATTTGATTGCTCAATTTTTCTTACTCTATTCCGCCTCAGCAGAGCCCACTGATTTTGAAGAAGAGGTGGATTATGACTACCAAAAAGCCAATATTCGGCTGACCTTGAATAACGGTGCTTATGTTAATACCAAAGAGGTGGTTGAACGTCTTCAGCAGTATCTCAATACTCAGTTTAATGACGATAAGGTGAGTGCTACTTTAACCGGCCGAGTGACATTAAATTATCATTGGATCAAGGATTTAGGTGAGAGTCATTTCTTCGGGATGGGCATAGCTTTGTTCTTGGTATTATTGGTTTCGTCATTCTTATTGAAATCGACAGTGGCAGGGTTTTACACCTTGATACCCGTCGCCATGAGTATCTTATTAGTCTATTCATCCATGGTGCTTCTCTCTATTTCATTGGGCATAGGCACCTCTATGTTTGCGGCGGTAGCTATCGGTCTTGGTGTTGATTTTTCGATACATACCATTGAAAGAATGAGCGCTTTGTATCAAGTGGAGCAAGACATGAAAAAAACCTTTGCCAGATTTTACCCTTCGACGGGCCGTGCACTGTTATTTAATCTATTGGCTATCTCATTAGGTTTTGGGGTTTTGATATCGAGTAAGGTGGTCCCTCTTAATAACTTTGGTGCCATAGTGGCAATTTCTGTGGTCACCAGCTTTTTGTTTAGTTTGACCCTATTACCGGCTCTGATCATGTTATTTAAACCTAAATTTATTGTGCAAAAGCGTGAGGCTAAACCGGGTATGGGGTTAACGACGGCAGCGAGCCTGCTCGCGATTAGCCTGATCGGATCTGGCCTTTTTTATACTTATGATGCTAGCGCAGGAGACGTCGCCAACTTACCTGAGGCTAACTGGGTCGTTGAGCAGGTGAATAAGGTGCCAGAAGGGCGTCAAAGTTCCAGTCATTTATCCATGACCTTGGTTGATAGACGAGGCAAGGTAAGGCAAAGAGAAACCGTTAGCTTTCGTCAATATGTCGGTCTCGAAAAGCAAACCGTGCTGTATTATGTGTCCCCTAGAAATGTCAAAAATACCGCTTTTTTGATCCATGATTTTGCTGAGTCTGAGCGTGATGATGATCAATGGCTGTATTTGCCTGCCCTTCGAAAAGCACGTCGTATCTCAGCATCAGACAGAGGTGATTATTTTCTGGGGACTGACTTTAGCTACGAGGACATTAAGAAAGAAGGTAAGTTTGAAATGGCTGACTTTAGCTTTAAAACCTTGGCGACAGAAACCGTAGCAGGCAAGGAGCTGATCAAGTTAGAAGCCACCCCTATTGATAAAAAGACCGCAAAAGAATTGGGTTATGGTCGCCAGGTAATCTGGGTAGATAGAAGTAATTGGATAGTGGTTAAAGCTCAATATTGGGATATTAAGATGAACCTTTTGAAGACTTTGAACATCAGTGATGTACGCAAGGTTGAAGGTATTTGGACTCGCCATATTCTAAAGATGGAAAACCATAAAACAGGTCATAGTTCTGAATTTGTATTTTCCAACATGAATTATAACAAGCCGATTAAAAACAGTGTTTTCACTCGTCAGGCGTTAAGCCGAGGAGCGCCAAAGTGAGAATATTTATAAGTGCTTCTTTGCTGTTATTAATACCAGGTGTGGGTTTGGCTATAGAGATGAGTCATAGCCTGAACAATCAAACCAGTTATGGCATTGAAGATAACAGCTGGCAACAGTTTGAGTGGCGCTTGGACAGTGAGCTATATCAACCCTTAGAGATAGGGGAGATAACCGTAATTATCCGTAGCCGCTTTGATGTTGAAAACAAGCTTGGGTCGGATGAGAAATTTACCAACTATGCCGGTATCAGTGAACCGCTATTAGAGGGGGATCATGAGTACTTGGCGTTACGAGAAATCTACTGGCAAGCGGGCTTTGATAGCGGCTATTGGCGTATCGGTAAGCAGCAGCTTGTATGGGGAGAAGCCGATGGCATTAAGTTGCTCGATGTCGTAAATCCACAGAGTTATCGCGAATTTATCTTAGATGATTTTGATGACTCTCGTATTCCTTTGTGGATGGTTAATGGTGAGTTTCAGGTCGGTGAAGAAGGCACATTACAAGCCTTGTGGGTGTTGGATACCAGTACTCATGAACTCGCGCCTTCAAACTCTCCTTTTGCGTTTTCTAGTCCAGTATTAGTGCCAGATGCTAATAAGGTACCAGCGGGAGTCTCAGCGTCATTAGCAGACACAGAAACACCAGAAGTGTCCTTAGAAAACAGTGATTTTGGTCTTCGTTATAGCGGCTTTGTGAATAATTGGGATTATTCGTTAAATTACCTTTATCACTATGTCGATGAGGCTGTGGTGAGTGCCAAGCTAAACGGCAGTACGCTTTTATTGTCGCCAGATTATAAGCGCAGTCACTTATTTGGTGGATCTGCCAGTAGTGTATTTGGTGACTGGATAGTAAGGACCGAAGTTGCCTTTGAAAGCAACCGTTACCATAGGACTCAGGAATCGGTCTCTGGGGTAGATCAGGCGGATCAATGGGGGATGTTGGTAGGATTAGATTATCAAGGTCTGACGGACTATTTCATCTCAGTGCAATGGTTTCAGTCAAATGTATTAGGTCAGACTCAAACCTTGGTAAAAAAACGCCAAGAAAATACTTTGAGTTTGATGGTTGAGCATACTGTGTTTAATGAAACCTTATTGCTTAAATGGCTAAACCTTCATTCACCTGATCATGGTGATGGCGTGCTTCAACCTCAGCTTAGTTATAATCTTGAATCGGACTTTGATATCTTTGTATCTATGGATATCTTTTACGGGGATGAAGAGGGACTGTATGGCCAATTTGATGATGCAGATCGAATCAGCGCCGGATTTGAATGGGGGTTTTAAGCTTTTTATTCTGATGTAGTCATTCAAACGCCTTTACTCCATTGAGTTAAGGCGTTTTCTTTTATAGATGATACCGTATTAAACGCTTAGCCAATGCGTGAAGATAATTGACGCGCCGCCTGTATTAATTTCTTTGCATTATCCCTGGCTTCTTGCTGATCTAGGTAACCGCCGCTGATACTCGCGCTAATGGCTGCCACAGGCTCATTTCGTAGGTTTAATATAGGCGCAGAAATACAGCTCAAATCGGCTTCGATCTCCCCGTGAGATACGGCATAACCTAAACGTTTTGCCCGTTCTAACTCCTCTTGGATGGTTTGCCAATCCTGCTTAATTTGCGGGTTTACTTTTTTCTCACTGGCAAGATAACTTTGCTGGAATTCTTCGTTGCGCATACAGAGTATGGCTTTGCCCGAAGCGGATTGATACAAAGGCATTGTTTGGCCAATGTAGATATTAAAGGCATTATTTAGTGATACCTCTAACTTAGAAACCACCACGCTGGTATTACCCACTGGCACACTTAAAAAGATGGTTTTATGAATTTCATTTTTAAGAATTTCAGCAATAGGATAAAAGAAAGGGATGATGCTTTGTTTGTTGTAAATAGTAGAGGCGATCTGGAAAATTTTAGAACCAATGCAATACGATTTTTTTCGGCTTGGATCATGGGCCACCATCTGATGTTCTAACAAGGTATTGATGATACGGTGGCCACTGGCAGAGGGGATACCTGTGTGGTCACATATTTCAGACAAGGTCATAGGGTAATTTGCGCTGGCAAGCAGATCCATAATAAGAACGGAGCTGTCCACTGCGGGTGCTTTTGATTTTTCTTTCTCTGACATCTGACACTCCTAAAAGTGAGCTGTTTTTACTGAATAGAAAACGCCTTAAAATTCTATATATGGAAAAAGCCTTTAATAAAAGAGGGAAATTCACCGGTTTCTTGTTATCCAAATCGGCGAGTAAAAATAATTGGAAAAAATAATTTTTTTTCCAATCTTACCTCACCCTAGGTAATGACTGGCTTCCCTTAAATTCAGCGCTTTAACCCTCACTAAATTCTCAACTCTTATCATAATTAGACTAATGTTAAAGGCCCATACTATAAGGCTTTTGGAGCTTAATCCCATATATAGAATTAAATTTTCTCATATGGAATATTTTTTGACTCAAGATAAGTCTGGTCTTAGCATGGCCTTATTCAGTAAAAGGGTGACCCCATGAGAAGTGATCAAAATTTTATTAATAATGCCTTTGTCCAATCTATTGCTGGCAAGGCGATGCCAGTGTTTAGTCCTGTCAATGAGGCGCAGGTGGCGCAAGTGGCTTTAGCCAGTACAGAAGACGCATTAGGTGCTGTTGATATTGCCGCGAAAGCCCAGAAAGGCTGGCGTCAACTCACCAGTATTGAACGTGCTGGTTTTCTCCATAAGTTGGCAGATGCTTTGTTGGCTCGTAAAGAAGCCATTGGCCAAGCTCTGGCACTAGAGTCGGGTAAAAGCCTTGAAGATGCCACCAATGAAGCCGTTTATGCTGCAGATATTACTCGTTATCACGCCGAGTGGGCGCGTCGTATAGAAGGGGAAATTATTCCCAGTGACTCTCCATCTGAAAACCTCTTGTTGCAAAGAGAGCCAATTGGCGTAGTGGCGTGTCTTATTCCGTTTAACTACCCAGTTTATACCTTGTTACGCAAAATTGCCCCGGCATTAATTACCGGTAATAGCGTGGTCGTTCGACCCAGTAACAATACCCCAAGCTCTGCTTTTGAAATTGCTAAAGCCGTGCAAGATTCTGGTATTCCAGCGGGGGTGGTGAACATTTTGACAATGGATCATGCCACCGCTGAGAGTGTGTGTACGCATCCTAAAATTGGCATGATTACTTTAACGGGTAGCGTAGGTGCTGGACGTAAAGTTTTAGAGTATTCCCAAGTGAATATTGCTAAGTCATCTCTTGAACTCGGTGGCAAGTCACCCGCGATTGTTGAAGCGGATGCTGATCTTGAAAAAGCGGCTCGTGAGATAGTTGCTTCTAAAACTACTAACTGCGGCCAGCTATGTACGGCGATCGAAAGGGTCTATGTGCATGAAGCGATATATGACGAGTTTGTGGCCTTGTTAAAAGCGCAAATGAGCGAACGTCAGTTTGGTGATCGTGCTCTTGATGCCAGTTTTATGGGTCCTTTAATCAATGAAAATGCGCGTTTAAACATCCATCAAATGGTGGAGCGCGCAATTGATGACGGCGCCGTATTAGAAGTGGGTGGTTATATTCCAGAAGGTAAAGGCCACTTTTATCCACCCACCTTGCTAACCAACTGCCGCCAAGATATGGAGATAGTTCAAGAAGAGATTTTCGGCCCGGTTTTGCCTGTTCTTAAATACAGCGATGCGGATCAAGCGTTGGAGCTGGCTAATGACCACCAGTTTGGTTTGGCTTCTGTTATCTACACTGAAAATTACCGTACTGCGATGAAGGTGGCTAACAATATTGAGGCCGGTGAAGTTTATATCAACCGTACCCCAGCCGACCCTTATCAAGGTTATCACGCTGGTTGGAAGCGCTCTGGTCTAGGTGGTGATGATGGCAAACACGGTATGTTGGAGTTTACTCAAACTCGTTTAGTTGTTCTCAACTACTAGGGGTTCTGCGAATAAGTTATCCCGCCTCAGCGGGTGGGAAAAATGCCTGAAATTTAAGGCGAGGAGCGCAACTTAATCGTGATTCTATTGATCAGGTCCTCAACTTAGAGATAAGGCTTTTAGGCCACGCTTTTAGGTCTCAGAAAAAATGTCACCCTATGTTGTCCCTTCTCGAAAGGTGCCTCTGTAGTGGTTAAATAATAAGCACATCAAAGTGATGCCTTGTTTGACGTTTTTTCTGATAAGACTGAGAAGAGGTTACTTAATCGCAGATTCCCTAGTAAGCGTGAGTGACGCGAGTGTTTTGCTAGCGTCACGTCACTGCTAAAAAAATCAATTTTCCTTAACTAATATGCCTAAGCAAGAGAGGTAGGTCTTCGCTCGCTTATAAAAGCAATAAAGGGGCATTCTTTGCCTTAGAAACACCTGTAGACACTTAAAAAAAACCATAAAAAAAACAACACGAATCAATAGAGATTAAGACTATGAGTGACACTATATCAGCCCGACCTGAGGCATTAGGTAAAAGCATGCAAATGAAGCGCTATTTCCAGTTCTCGTTATTATTACTGGCAGCTGGGGCTATCTACCCCTTGCTTTATTTACGCCAGAATTTTGAGACTTCTATCTTGGAGGCTTTTCAGATTAGCTCTGGGGATCTGGGCAACTATTATTCTATGTTGGGAGTAGTCTACTTCCTTTGTTACGTACCAAGTGGCTGGCTTGCTGATAAAGTTTCACCGAGATTATTAGTGACCCTTTCTATGATAGGCACAGGTGCGCTTGGACTATGGTTTGCCACTATCCCAGCTAAAGAGGTTTTAGTTTATATCTTTATGGCTTGGGGCGTAGCAGCCGGATTAACATTTTGGGCCTCTATGATTAAAGGCGTGAAAATGTTGGCTCATAAAAATGAGCAAGGTCGATTTTTTGGTATCTTGGATGGTGGGCGCGGTCTAGTTGAAGCTGTATTGGCTACGGTTGCTATTTCTATCTTCGCTTATGCCATTGAAAGCCAAGGACAAAGCACCACGCTGGCCTTAAAGCAGGTTATCTATATGTATTCTTATACCTGTATTGCGATTGGTTTTCTTACCTTCTTGTTTTTACGCGGTGATACATCAAAAACGGAAGAAAGTGGGCCAAAAGTAACCAGTAAAAATCTTTTTAGAGACTTAAAGTACCTGGCATCGATTCCTGAATTATGGATGGTGGCAGCCGTCATTTTCTGTGGTTATCAATTGTTTTGGGCCACTTATTCTTTTTCCTCTTTTATGCAGGTAGGTTATGAAATAAGTGCGGTTACCGCAGGCTTTATTACCGTCGCAAAATTATGGATGCGTCCTATTGGTGGTATTGGGGCGGGTTTTTTAGGGGATAAATACGGTAAAGAAAATATTCTGGCGATTGCCTTAGCGGGTTCATCATTAGGCCTAGTAGTCATGATTGTTTTCCCTCAATTAAATACTGTGTACTTCTTACTGGCCATTGTACTACTTATCGGTGTGCTGACTTATGCAATTCGAGGTTTGTACTGGGCTATTTTGGATGATTGCGATATCCCTTTACAGGTCACAGGGTTAGCGATCGGCATCATTTCTTTAATTGCTTATACCCCGGATATTTTTCTACCTCAAATAAATGCTTATTTTGCTGCCCGCTATGAAGGTATTACCGTCTATAACTTGTATTTTGGCTATATTGCAGTAATGGGCTTATTAGGCATGTTTGCAGCACTCAAACTTAAATCAATGACAGCTAAGAAGAAGGCTAAATAATGAAAGTTACCCACTGTGATACGTATATCGTTGCGACTCCACCACCTCATGTGGGTGGTATGTATTGGATATTTGTTAGCCTTAAAACGGATTGTGGCATTGAAGGTGTCGGGGAAGTTTATGCTGCTACATTTCACCCTGAAGTAGTGGCAAAGGCAATTGATGATGTCTTTGACCGTTATTTAAAAGGTTATGACCCACACCATGTAGAGCGCTTTTTTAGAGAGGCATACTCTAGTGGTTTTACTCAACGTCCCGACCTCACCATGATGGGAATTGTAAGCGGTTTGGAAATGGCTTGCTGGGACATAGTGGGTAAAGCCGCGAATAAGCCGGTTTATGAGCTTATCGGTGGCAAGGTAAACGACAAACTACGTTCTTATACCTATTTATATCCGAAGGATAAAAATGGCGACTACAACTATGACAATGTCGAGCTTGCGGTTGAATGTGCGTTAGCGGAGAAAGAGCGTGGTTTTACTGCGCTTAAGTTTGATCCAGCGGGGCCTTATAGCGCCTATTCTGGACAAATGATTTCGTTAGAAGCGATGGATAAATCAGCGACTTTTTGTGCTCGTATTCGTGCCGCTGTGGGTAACAGCTGTGATCTATTATTTGGTACCCATGGCCAGATGTCTCCCGCATCAGCGATTCGTTTGGCGAAACGTTTGGAACCTTTTGACCCCATGTGGTTTGAAGAACCTGTACCTCCAGGTCAAAATGAAGCTATGGCTCGTGTTGCCGCTAAGACCAGTATTCCGGTTGCGACAGGTGAGCGACTGACCACAAAGTATGAGTTCCATGACGTATTAAAACATGGTGCAGCGTCTATTTTACAAATGAATTTAGGACGAGTAGGCGGCATTTTAGAAGGCAAAAAAATAGCCGCGATAGCCGAAGTTTATTATGCCCAAGTAGCCCCTCATTTATATAACGGACCTGTGGGAGCGGCTGCTAGCATCCAGTTAGCAGCCACTCTGCCAAATTTCTTGATTCAAGAAAGTATTGGTATTTGGGATGGTTTCCATGCAGAGGTGTTACAAGAAAAAATAGAGTGGCAAGATGGCTATATTATCCCTTCAAGCAAGCCTGGTTTAGGCATTGAGCTTAATATGGAAACCGTAAAAGCCTGTTCTCCTTATAAGGGAGGCGTCTTACATCTGGCGATGGATTCAAAACCTTATGATGTAAAGCGTGAGTCAGGTACCCAGTGGAAACAGGCTCCGGAGAAATAGTCATGGATTATGATTTTATTATTGTCGGTGCCGGCTCAGCAGGCTGCATCGTCGCTAATCGTCTGAGTGAGTCTGGCCTTTATTCAGTATTGTTAATTGAAGCGGGAGGCAGAGATGCCTCCCCTTGGATCAAGTTACCTGTGGGCTTTGGTAAAACCTACTACAACCCTCAATATAACTACATGTATTACTCCGAAGCCGAAAAAGAAATGGCAGGGCGAAAACTCTATGCACCTAGAGGTAAGGTGCAAGGTGGGTCCGGCTCGATCAACGCCATGATTTATGTACGTGGCCAAGCGGCTGATTTTGATGATTGGGCTGCTGCCGGTAACGAAGGTTGGTCTTATCAAGATGTATTACCCTATTTTAAAAAACTAGAGCAACATCCAGAAGGTGATACAGATTACCATTCAAGCCAAGGCATGATGGGCATTTTTCCAATGAAGGATACGGCACACCCTATTTGTCAAAATTATCTGAAGGCGGCTGATGAACTAGGTTATCCATTAAATGATGATTTTAATGGCGCCCAGTTTGAAGGCGCGGGTGTATATGAGACTAATATTAAGAATGGCCAAAGAGACTCAAGTAATACCGCTTATTTAAAGCCAGCCTTAAAGCGAGCAAACCTGACACTTAAGCGAGTCACTCGTGTCGATAAAGTGTTATTCGATCAAAAGCGGGCCGTTGGGGTTAAGGTAAATCATGCGGGAGAGTTAAGTCAGATTAATGCCAAGCGAGAAGTGATTCTGTGTGCCGGGGCAGTGGATTCTCCTAAGCTATTGCAACTGTCCGGGGTGGGTGATCAAACACACCTTGCCAAGCATCAGATAGACACCCTGCATCATTTGCCTGGAGTAGGGCGGAATCTGCAGGATCATTTATGTGTGAGTTATTTTTATCGAGCCAATGTGAAGACGTTGAATGACGACTTCTCATCATACTGGTCACAAGCTAAGGCGGGGGTGCAGTACCTGATTAATAGAAAGGGTCCATTGTCGATGAGTGTGAATCAGGCAGGGGGCTTTTTTAAGGGTAATCAAGACCAAGTAGAGCCGAATATTCAACTCTACTTTAACCCCATGTCTTATCAGATCCCTGTGGACCCAAACGCCAGCCTTGATCCTGAGCCCTATTCTGGCTTTTTGATGGCGTTTAATTCGTGCCGTCCAAGCAGTACTGGCACTATCGAGTTAGCGTCGAATAACCCTGATGATGCGGCTTTAATCAAACCGAACTATTTATCTACCCAAAAAGATAGAGACGAAGTTTTGCAAGGTAGCCGTTTGATTCGAAAAATAATGCAGACCAAAGCCCTGCAAAAAATTACCGAAGAAGAGGTCATTCCAACCTTAGCTAAGGTCAATGATGATGAGAGTATGCTGCAGTACTTTCGAGAAAGTGGTGGCTCAATTTATCATCTGTGTGGATCTTGTAAAATGGGGCCAGATGTCGCTGATAGTGTTGTGAGTGAGCGCTTGAAGGTCCATGGTATTGAAGGCTTAAGGGTTATTGATGCTTCCATTTTTCCGAATATCACCTCAGGGAATATTAACGCGCCTGTGATGATGGTGGCCGAAAAAGGGGTGCAGATGTTATTGGAGGATCACATATCCTAGGCTGATCCATTATTAAAATGATTCCTCAGGCTTATAAATACGTGAAATTCTGCTAATAGTTTTTGATCAACTGATTAGAATTGTTTGAATTTGTGTTCTTTTAAGGCTTAGCGCAGCAAGAATAGCCGTTTTGCATATAATTAATTCGTTATGCATTTTTTGGGAATAGCAGGCGGTTATATGAATCGTGAAAGGATTAGTTTAAAACATAAATACGATAAGTATTATCTTGCAAAATTACTTGTCATACTTCTTGGTTGTTTTTCATTCATTGGCGGTGGTTTGTATTTTTATACCCTGCATTTAAGTACCCAACTTACTCAGAAGTCTGCTATCAATAGTGCTGAAATTTACATTAAAGCATTGGAAGAGCTACGTTCTCTTTATACCTCTGAGGTTGTGAATACTGTCAAAAAAGAAGGTGTCTTAGTGACACATGATTACAAGCTTATTGAGGGCGCCATTCCTCTGCCTGCGACCTTTAGTATGTTATTAGGTAAGCGTATCGGCGAGCATGATAATGGTGCTCAATCACGCTTATATAGCCCTTATCCTTTTCCTTGGCGTGAGTTGGAAGGCGGTTTAAAAACTGATTTTGCTAAGCAGGCGTGGGCTGTTTTAAATAAAAACCCGGATCAGATATTTTCTAAATTTACAGAAGAAAATGGTTTAAAAGTTTTAAAGTATGCCAAAGCCGATGTGATGCGGGAAAGCTGTGTCGACTGTCATAATAAACATGAATATTCACCCGCTAAGCAATGGAAAGCCGGTGATGTAAGGGGGGTGTTAGAAGTATCTTTACCCTTAACAAACATAGTTAAGTACTCGGAAGAGAGTTTACTCGGCTTTTTCTGGCTTCTACTTTCTATCTCTACTGTTTGTATTTTAGTTATTTGCTTTTCTGCTATTCGAATGAAAAAAACCTCGTTTAAATTAGAGCAAAGCGCTCTGACTAAAGAATGCTTAAATGCGCTTAATGACGTCATGAGTGGTGAACAAAATATTTCACAAATGAGTCAATCAATCCTGAGTTATTTATCCCCTATATTAGATGCCCATCAGGCGGCTATATTTCTGGCGAGGGAAGACAAGGCCTATACCCTTACGGGCAGTTATGCCTTATTAAGAGGAGAAAATGCGAAGCAAAAATATGTAAAAGGTGAAGGGCTCATTGGGCAGGTAATAGCCGATCAAAAAATGATACTGATTGATAATGTGCCCGAAAACTATTTAGAGCTTTCTACTGGGCTAGGTAAATCAGATGCTGGTATGTTGTTGCTCTACCCAATCTTTTTTGAAGAGTCGCTTTTGGCTGTCATGGAGCTAGCCAGTTTAACTAAGTTTGATGATAGCCATTTTGTATTTCTTGATGATATAGCCCACATGGTAGGGATAGCACTTAAAACAACGATATCAAGGGAAAAAACAGACGAACTCTTAATTCTTAATCAATTTCAAGTATTGGAACTTAAAGCCCAGCAGGAGGAGTTAGGGGCAGTAAATAACGATCTTGAAGCCCAGGCCAAACGATTACGTGAGTCAGAAGAAGAACTAAAAGCATCTGAAGAAGAGTTGATGCAGCAAAGTGAGCAACTAAGAATTAATAATGTGGCGCTTGAAGAGAAACAAGAGTCACTAAAAATACAGGCTCAAGAATTAAGGTTATCTAAAAAAGGGCTCGAAGATAGTGCTCAAGAGTTGACCCAAGCAAGTCAGTACAAGTCTGACTTCCTTGCTAATATGTCTCATGAACTTCGAACGCCCTTAAACAGTTTACTGATATTATCTAAAATTTTGTCCGAAAATAAACAGGGAAACTTGACTCAGGGGCAGGTTGAGGAAGCGACGATTATTCATCAAGGAGGGCAGTCTTTATTAGAGCTTATTAATGACATTATGGACTTGTCTAAAGTGGAAGCCGGTATGCTTGACCTTTGTTTCGAAGCCGTTGCTTTGAAGGATATTGGCCAAGGTATAGAGTCCCTCTTTATTCCTGTTGCTAATGAGAAAGGTATCGATTTTGATATCTCTATGGATCCAAATTTGCCTGATCTGGTACAAACAGATCAAAAAAGGGTTGAACAAGTACTGAAAAACTTCTTATCAAATGCTTTTAAATTCACCAAAAAAGGCAAGGTTACACTTACGATACTGCCCGCAAAATTAAATAGTGGTGGCGCGATTGCCTTCGCAGTAAGGGATACTGGCGTCGGTATTCCAATGTCGAAACAAAGCTTGGTGTTTGAAAGCTTTCAACAGGCTAACGGCTCAACTAATCGAGAGTTTGGTGGAACTGGCTTAGGCCTAGCAATATCAAAAGAGTTAAGTTCATTGCTTGAGGGTGAGATACGCCTAGAGAGTGAAGAAGGGAAAGGTAGCTGTTTTACCTTGTATATTCCTGACCTAATGCCAGATTTATCAAGGCGTCCTGTCCAATCTAGAGTCAATGACCTTGTTAGAGATAAGGCTAATCAAGTATTCGAGACCTGGCTAGAAGATGATAGAGCGACGATAAAACCTGAGCATAAAAGTCTGTTAATTGTTGAAGATGATAAAGAGTTCACAAAAATTCTGATTGAGTATGCCAGATCCATTGAGTTTAAGGTCATCGTGACTAACAGAGGAGAAGAGGGGTTAAAATTAGCAAATCTCTATTGTCCCAATGGTATTTTATTAGATTTAGGCTTACCTGATGTGGACGGATTAGACACCCTTGAATCGTTAAAGGCGAACGCCAGTACACGACATATTCCGGTACATGTATTATCGGCCAGTGATAATAAAGCGGCTTCCTTACACCTAGGCGCCCTTAATTTTCTTCAAAAACCGATTGCTCTTGATAAAATAGGCAACCTACTGACTAAAGGGTATGAGGCTGTTGATGCAAGTCATAAACAAGTATTACTGGTGGATGATGATAAAAACTCACAAATAGCTATCCAACACTTGATCGATAATAAAGAAGTCAGACTTGTTTGTGCTAATAATGCGGCAGAGGCATTTTCCCACCTTTCAAAAAAACATTTCGATTGTATTATTTTGGACCTGGGCTTGCCTGATGTTAGTGGTATAGAGTTTGTCACCAGCGTCAGTGAAATGGTGAAAGAATCTAATACCCCGATTATTATTTATACGGGTAAAGAGATTAGTTCTGATGATCAAAAAGCGCTGCAGCAGTTGTCAATTTCGATAGTAATAAAGGGATCTGAATCACCGGAACGTTTATTAGATGACGTGGCTTTATTTCTAAATCATATTGATGAAACTAACTCGTCAACAGAAACAAATAAATTAAAAATGCTGCATGATGAAAACAGTATGCTAAAAGGCAGGCGAGTCTTGGTGGTGGATGATGATATGCGCAATGTATTCGCTATTACACGGGTTTTGGAGCAAACGGGATTAAACATTACCCAGGCAGAAAATGGTCAGGCTGCGGTTGATGCGGTAACGCGAGCGGACCAAGTGTTTGACTTGATATTGATGGATATCATGATGCCTGTCATGGATGGATTGGAGGCAACACGTATTATTCGAGAAATCCCCGCTTATCGCGGTGTCCCCATTATTGCTTTAACTGCGAAGGCTATGCCGGGTGATAGGCAAAAATGCCTCGATGCGGGTGGGTCTGAGTATTTAATTAAACCACTCGATATGGATATGCTGTTATCTATATTACGAGTCTGGTTATATCAACCCAGTATGGCTTAACCTTGAAGGAAACAAGCATTAACCCCCTTGAATCCTATGAAGCACCCTTGCTCTTATCAGTAGAAACTGAGCAACTAGAGATTGATCTATTTTTAGACGCTGTCTATAAACAATATGGTTATGATTTTCGACACTATGCAAAGTCGTCTTTGCATAGACGTATACTTAACTGTTTAGAACGGGAGAAAAAGCAGTTTATAAGTGAGCTAATTCCCTGCATTTTACATGACGAATACTTCTTTGACCGCTTCTTACAAGATATGTCAGTGACTGTAACATCCATGTTTAGAGACCCTGAGCTCTTTAGATCTCTAAGAGACGATGTTATTCCTAAATTAAGCACTTACTCCTCAATTAACATTTGGCATGCAGGCTGCGCTACCGGTGAGGAAGTCTACTCGTTAGCCATCTTGTTAGATGAGGCAGGATTACTTACTCGTTCTCGAATCTATGCAACTGATTATAATAATGCATCTTTGAAAGTGGCTAAGAAGGCGATTTATCCGCTTTCAAACTTTGTTGAGCACCAAGAGAATTACCGCATTAGTGGCGGTAAAAAAAGTTTGAGTGATTATTATCATATGAATGAAAAGTCTGTAATTTTCTCCCAACATTTAAGGGCTAATATTATTTTTGCTCATCATAACTTTATGAAAGATGGTGCTTTTGCCCAAATGCACTTGGTGTTATGCCGTAATGTATTGATCTACTTTGATGAAGAATTAAAAGCTCAGGCCTTAAAAGTGTTGAGGGACAGTACCATTCATCGCGGTTTTTTAATGTTGGGAGACAGAGAGAGTTTAGATTGTACTGATGAAAAACAATTCTTTGAGAGATTGGAGGGGCTTCATTCTATTTATCGTAAGCGTCTACTTAAATAAAATGATGTTGTAAGGCTCTTTAACTACTGCAATTGTTTAGGTGGATTACAATAGGTTCCTAGTTTGTTCTGAGGTAAAGCCTTGCTGTAGTAATAACCTTGAATTTTATGACAGCCTAAAGCAACTACATGCTGATGATGGGTATCACTCTCAACCCCTTCGGCAATCACATCCATTGCGCAAGCATCTGCTATAGTAATAATCGCTTTAACAAGGGCTTCTGTTTTTTTGCATGATCCAAGCCGTCTCACAAAACATTGATCTATTTTGATTAGATCAAAGGGGAGGTTCTGCAGATAATTAAGTGATGAATAGCCGGTTCCAAAGTCATCTAAAGCGAGGCGGATACCCATGGCCTTAAGTGTATGTATGCTACGAATAATGGCTTCAGAGTTACCGAGAATCGCGGTTTCAGTTATTTCAAATATTAATTGCTCTAATGGAAAGTGGTAATTAACCAATACCTCTTTCAATCTATCTAAGAAAAGCGGGTGGTTAAGTTGTTTTGCAGATAAATTTACCGAAATAGTTAGGTGCCTGTTATGTATTTGCTGATACCACAGGTCTAATTGATCGCACGCTTGTATCAGTACTTGTTCTCCTATTTGGTGTATCAGTTGAGACTGCTCTGCTAATGGAATAAAGACTCCAGGGGAAATTTGCGGACCGTAACCCTCTTCTGGCCAGCGAGCTAATGCTTCAAAACCAACAAAATACCCATGGCTTATACTGAATTGTGGTTGATAGTGTACTAAAAGAGACTTGTCATCTAATAGACTTCGTAATTTTTGTTGGATCCCTGCGTGCTCTTCTCTTTTTTCTGCCATAGCAGGAACAAAAAGCTTATAGCGGTTTTTACCAGTGAGTTTTGCTTCGTTGAGTGCTATATCTACGTATTTTAATAGGGTCGATTTGTGATACCCACTCACTTTACAATCCACTATGCCAATGCTGGTTTCTATGTGAATTTCATGATCAAAAATAACCAATGGATTAGAGATAAGTTTGATAAGATTTTGAGCAAGATTAGAGGCATCTTCAAGGTTTATGTCCTTGATGAGTATGGCAAACTCATCACCTCCTAATCGAGCTGCGAGAGCTTGTTTCGGTAATGTTTCTAATAACCTTGTCGCCACTGATAATAAAACCTGATCACCCACATGGTGCCCTAAGGTGTCATTTATCTCTTTAAATCTGTCTAACCCAAGCATGAGTAAAAAAACAGGGGTCTGATTCTGTTCTGCCTGGTGAAGTGTTTGCTTGCTATATTGGTTAAAGAAATTTCGATTCGCTAATTTTGTTAGGCTATCATAATTTGCTAAATGTACTAACTCGTCTTCAAGTTCTAATTTTTGTGTAATGTCTTGGAACAAAATAATAATATCTTCGTCTTGCCCTGATTTTTTCTGGGTACAGGTAATTTCGATTTGATGACTTTTTTTATTGTGGGGCGCAAGCGTCACTCTTTCCTGAAAAATACTTTCTAATTCAATCAGTGACTGAATATTAAAAAATAAATTATTGTCTGAGTTACCTTGTTTGAACCATTGGTTAAACGGCGTATAAAGAATTTTGTCGAGTGACAGGTTGAATAGCGTTAAAGCCGTAGCATTCGCAAACTCAATTTCTCCTAGCGGAGAAACCTTGATGAGGCCCTGCCCAATGGCTTCGATAATAGAGTCATTTTCAAATTTTAGATGTTCAGTACGCTTTTGTAGCTGATTCAGGGTAACAAACTGTTTAACCTTATTAAGTAAAATAGTGGGCTCAATGGGTTTTATGAGATAATCAACGGCACCTGCCTTATATGCTTTTAAGATGCTTTTTGTATCAGTGTGAGCTGTTAACATAACGATAGGCGTGTGCTTATGTTTATCAGTAACACTGATAAGGCTGGCCACTTCATAACCGTCCATTTCAGGCATATTGACGTCGAGTAGTATCAGTGTGAACTGATGATGGATGAGCTGTCTTAAGGCTGAGTTTCCTGAGTCCGCATGAAAAACTTGGATGTTTTCGATAGGTTCAAGCAAGCGCTCTAATGAGACCCTATTAGAGTGATAATCATCGACGATAAGGATTTTGCTTGGGCTTGTTCGCACAGATCTCGCCTTCTAAGTCACTAAGAATAAAGTCTAGCTCATGAATTTTGTGCGGTATGTGTGATACTTGTTACCCTGATACTGGGTTTGTATTTAAACGTTTACTTAAGTGAGCGTGATGTTAATTTTCCAATTTTTATAAATAGCGCTTTTATCGGTAGTTGCCAATGCTGCACTCATGTAAAATTGGACAATTGCCTTATTGTTTGAGTTAGTCCCATGTCTGAAGCACCGCCACCTATTCGTCAACGAATGAAATCCCTTAATGATCGTCAACTAGATGCGGTGAAACGTATCGATGGTCCTTTGTTGGTATTGGCCGGAGCAGGAAGTGGAAAGACCAGTGTAATCACCACTAAAATCGCGTATTTAATTCAGGAATGTGGTTATAAGGCGACTAACATAGTCGCGGTGACTTTCACCAATAAAGCGGCTCGTGAGATGAAAGAGCGCGTTGTCAGCATGCTAAGTAAAACCGAGAGTCGTGGATTAAAAATATCTACTTTTCACAATCTAGGGCTGACGATTCTGCGGAAGGAGTATGCTAAAGCGGGTCTTAAACAAGGTTTTACCCTGTTCGATTCCCAGGACTCTTTAAGCCTGATAAAAGAAATTTTAGATAAAGAGTTTAATGAGCAAACTGACGAAGCTAACTTTTGTCAGATGACAATCTCTAATTGGAAAAACGATTTAACACCACCTAATGAAGCTGTGGTTAATGCTGATACTGACGAAATGCTGCTAGCGGCCCATGTGTATGGCCAGTATCAGAGATATTTAAGGGCTTATAATGCGGTTGATTTTGATGACTTGATCCTATTACCTGTCAGTTTATTAAGTGGCTTTGATGATTTGAGAGAGCGCTGGCAGCGAAAGGTAAGATACCTGCTGGTGGATGAGTGTCAGGATACCAATAACAGCCAGTATGAATTAATTCGCATTTTGGCAGGCGCACGAAAGTGTTTCACCCTAGTAGGGGATGATGACCAATCCATTTATGCTTGGCGTGGTGCCAGACCAGAAAATTTAGAACGCTTAAACACGGATTATAAAGGGCTAAAACTGGTCAAGTTGGAGCAAAACTATCGCTCAACGAAAACCATACTTAAGGCGGCTAATACCCTCATAGCTAATAATCCTCATGTCTATGATAAATCTTTGTGGAGTGACCTAGGGATCGGTGATCCGATTCGAATTATGGTGACTCGTAATGAAGAATCTGAATCTGATCGAGTCGCTGCTGAAATTCAATCTCGTCATTTAAGGCATGATATTCCTTATAAAGATTTTGCTATTTTATATCGAGGTAATCATCAAGCTCGTTTGATAGAGATTAAGCTGCAGGCTTATCGAATTCCCTACAAGATGAATGGTGGAACCTCTTTCTTCGCTCGTCCTGAAATCAAAGATCTGATGAGTTATTTAAGGCTCTTGGTGAACCCTGAAGACGATAATGCTTTCCTACGCATTATTAATTTACCGAAACGTGAAATTGGCCCTGCAACCCTAGAAAAAGTCGGTCTTTTAGCCACAGAACATAAAGTTAGTTTGTTTTTGGGCTGTGAATTGCCTGAACTAGATGACAGGGTTAATGGTCGCGCATTAAAAAATTTGCGGGAGTTTGAGCACTGGATAAGCTCTCTAAGGCAACGTTTATCGGGAGCGTCTCCCGTCCCTGTGATTGAACAAATGATTCATGACATGAATTATTATGGTTGGTTACAAGAGCAAGCCAGCTCACCTAAGGCTGCTGAAAGACGTATAGAGAACGTGCGTTTTTTGCTTGAATCGATTCAGCGCATGATGGAAAGCGCTTGGGAAGAGGACCCAGATGCGGAACTAGATCAGGCTATTAGTAAATTATTACTGATAGATATGCTGGAACGACAGGAAGAAGAAGAGGATGAAGACAAGGTTCAGTTATTAACCTTACATGCCTCTAAAGGGTTAGAGTTTCCCCATGTTTTCTTAATCGGTTGTGAAGAAGAGTTATTGCCCCACAGAAACAGCATTGAGAATGATGATATAGAAGAAGAAAGGCGCCTTGCTTATGTTGGGATTACCCGTGCAAAACGTACCTTGTGTATCACTCTTGCGTCAAAAAGGCGTCAATACGGAGAAGAAATAGAATGTATGCCGAGTCGTTTTCTTGATGAATTACCAGATGATGTTGTGCAGTGGGAAGGTCGTGGGGATGAGTCTGACAAGGTTAAAAAAGAGCAGGGTAAAGCCTCTTTATCTGCCTTGAAGGCGATGCTGAATAATTAAAAAAGGGCTGTATTTACAGCCCTAGATTAAATTAGATAGCGCCTTTCTCTTTTAGCAGGTAATCAATGTGATTACGGAAAAGGTTAGCAGCATTGGTGAAGCTATTATTATTGGGAATAATAAAGTCAGCTTTATTGCGAATGTCTAATGTCTTTAATGCTGCCTGTCTTACATGGCGCATATAACGACTAGTCACTTCATTTACATTGCGACCACGTTCAGAGATATCTCTTTTCAGACGGCGCACTACCGCAATATCAAGATCAGTATCAACAAACAAAAGATAATCCACTGCATCACGGATGCCTGGGTCTTGGAACATCATGTGACCTTCTACCAGAACAACATGAGTCGGTTCTAGATTACGATATCCGACACGACTGTGCTTAGAATGATCATAAATGGGGATTTCGTTTGGCTGTTGACGATTTTTACAATTATGGATGGCTAGTGTGAGGCTTTCTGTATCCAAAGAGCTTAAATCATCGAAATTATAAACATCAGGATCAATGCTACCGCAGCCATTATAGAAATTATCTTGGCATAACACAGTAATTTGATCTTCATGCCCTTCCGCTAATAGCGAACAAAGACGACTCTTTCCGCTACCGGATACACCAGTAACGCCAATAACAAGCGCCATTTATTACCTCATTTTACAGTTGTTTACGGGATTGAACTCCAGTGTTGGAACTCCTTGTTGTAATATAACAGAAGCAAGGTTGAAATTCCTTGCTACTCTTATACATACTAATTTTTTTTAATTTTTTTTGTGGTTGTAAACCTAATGAATGCTTCTCTATTTTCACGCCTCTTATGCTACTTAGGGTTAGTGGGTTTTATCTTGATTTCTATTCCTTTGAGCGCTGAAACCGAGGTTGAATTAGGTAAAAAACAGGTAACGCCAACCTATGCCAAAGCGGCTGAACTTTTTGGGCTTCTCATTAATGATCTTAGCCAAGACGAGTTCGAACGCCATTTGAAAAGCATGGGGATGTCACCTTATCCTAGTTATCAGGCGGGTAAAGCAAATTACAGCTTAGGCGAGAGGGGAATTTTAGGTATTAGGCAAATCTCAGTTCACTATAATAACTACAACTTTGTTGAAAGAATTGAGTTGCATGGAAGAGTTGAAAACGTCAAGCAAAGAAGTTCACTCGGTAATTTATTATCTAAGAAATATGGACCGCCTATGGCGGGTTTCGTTAGGGATGGTTTTGGCCGTGCTCAATGGCGTTTTGAGGATGGCACGTTAGTTGAGCTGCATAATACGACCTATGAAGTAACGGTATCCTACCGAGACCTCATCCCTAAACGTAAAGCGGTTTCAGGTGAGATCAATGTCCAAGCGCTAAAAGATAAACTCTGATTAGTTTTTTGCCTTAATGACGCTAAATATTTTTTAAAGTCGTGGTTGTTTCTACTATTAAATTCTTAGTTATCAATATCTCTTGCCTGATGCATCTTTTAGATAGGGGTTATTTAAGCTTGGGTTGCAGGCATTTATTGAGCCATTATTAAGACCTATTGAGGGTAGCTATCAAGTCGCTATTGTGATTAGGGTTTTCTACTTTTACGCGTGATGGCAGTGCAAAAGTAACATTTATAAAAAAAAGTGAAAAAAAACATGAAAGTTAGCTTCTTTTCACGTGATCAAATAACTACATAAATTGAATTTAATTCAGAATACCCCCTAGATATCCTCCTTCATGTCGTAAACTTTCATAACTGGTCGGTTTATTTTCGTTATTTGATGACGAAACCTCCTCTAAAGTCCCTATTCTAGGGTGTTTTGTAGCCTTCTTTCAATTTGTAATGATACGTTTTGCCAGCTAATATTCGCGCAAATATCGCTTTATGTTACTGCATCCGGAGACACTAATGACAAACGCTTGGTTAACATCTCTTTCACTTGTGGAATCAATGATTCCTGTTTTAGGCCAATTGGGTCGTGAACAAAACGTAAAAGTTCAACTAGCAGGTAAGAACCTACTAGCAGATTCCGTAACAAGTTTAATGACAGCGTTTGATCAGTATCCAGAGATAGACCTTACGCAAATTGTAAGTGTTTTAAATGAATTAAAAAGCAGCGGAGCATCAAACACCGTTGTTGATCTAGAAGCGCTTCTTGTTGAAAGTGAGCTAGATGCCATTTTGCAAACAAGTGTTGATAGTGGAGAGCAAACACCTGTCGTGCTTTACGGTTTTGGTCGAATTGGTCGTTTATTAACGCGTCGTATGTGTAGCATAGGACATACCACACCAAGTATGAAACTGGCTGCAATTGTTGTTCGTAAAGCGGGAGATAAAGACCTTAAGAAGCGTGCTAGCTTACTTAAGTTTGATTCTGTGCATGGCACTTACGAAGGTTTGGTTAAGGTTGATGCTGAGCAGCAGATGCTGATCATTAATGGCCAACCCGTAAAAATCATTTATGCGTCTCACCCAAGCGAAGTTGATTACCAATCACATGGAATCGAAGGTGCTCTACTTGTTGATAATACGGGTATCTGGCGTGACCATGACGGCTTGAGTGTGCATTTACAGCGCCCAGGCATTGAACGTGTTGTATTGACCGCACCTGGCAAACAGATGAAGAACATCGTTTTTGGTGTTAATGACTCTGACATTGATAGCCAAGATCAAATTTTATCAGCGGCATCTTGTACAACCAATGCAATCACACCCATTTTATCTGTGTTAGAAAATAAATACGGTGTTGAGTCCGGTCATGTTGAAACAGTACATGCTTATACTAACGATCAAAACTTGATTGATAATGTTCATAAAGGTGACCGTCGTGGACGTGCTGCGGCAATGAACATGGTGATTACTGAAACAGGTGCAGCTAAAGCCGTATCTAAAGCAATTCCCGCATTAGAAGGTAAGTTAAGTGGCAGTGCGATTCGAGTGCCTGTCATCAATGTTTCTATCGCTGTTCTGAGCTTGAGTTTGAAAGTAGAAACATCCGTTGATGAAATTAACGCTTTGATTAAACAAGCATCCGCTTCTTCTGAGCTGACGGGGCAAATTGCCTATAGCGATGCACCTGATGCGGTTTCTTCAGACTTCATTGGCTGTGAAAACGCAGGCATCTTGGATTCTCAATCAACTAAAGTTCGCGGCAAGCAAGTCACTCTATATGTTTGGTACGATAACGAATACGGCTACAGCTGCCAGGTTGTTCGCTTAATGGAGCGCTTAGCTCAAGTAAGTTTACAAGTTAAGCAAGAAGAGCAAAACGAAGCGGCTTAATCCCCTTTGTAAGGCTTTTAATAAAACGGCAACCTAGAGTTGCCGTTTTTTTTGCCTTAAGAAAAGTCATTATTGAACCTTTCTTCATACTTGCTAGTCTTTAGATGGATAAAGTTGAACTAATTGATCTTATTGAAGAGCTAAGGTTGACGAACTAGGCATCTATAAGGTGTATTAGGGCTATCTGGTGGTTTGTACCACAATAATTAATAGGTATTTGGATAATGTTTAAGTCTTTTTTTCTTAATAAGAAGTGGCTGCTGTGGTCGCTGTTTGGATCGATACTGATTCTAGGTGTGACCTGGTATAAGGTGCAATTAGATGTGCAAATCAATGAGTGGTTTGGTGATTTTTATAACACCTTGCAACAGGCACTGGCTGAACCCAACAGTGTGTCATTAGACGAATTTATTAATAAATGTTTTACCTTTGCAAAAATTGCCGGCTTATATGTTTTTATTGCCGTTCTGTTAAGCTTTTTTGTTAGGCACTATATTTTCCGCTGGCGTACCGCTATGAATGAATACTATATGGGGCATTGGGCTAAGTTACGTCATATCGAGGGTGCCGCTCAACGTGTTCAAGAGGATACCATGCGTTTTGCCAGTATTATGGAAGGACTTGGTGTTGCCTTTATTCGCTCAATTATGACGTTGGTTGCTTTTTTACCTTTGCTTTGGGTATTAAGTGAAAATATTACTGAGCTACCTTATTTTGGGCCGGTAGATCACTCTCTTGTTTATATCGCTATCATATCTGCACTATTTGGTACTGTTCTGCTGGCTGTTGTCGGGGTGAAGTTACCGGGATTAGAGTTTAAAAATCAACGGGTAGAAGCGGCATATCGTAAAGAGTTGGTACTGGGTGAAGACTCTGAAGAGAGAGCTGATCCACCTACGGTAAAAGAGCTATTTACTCATATTCGTAAGAACTATTTTAATCTCTATTTGCACTATATGTATTTCGATGTGGCTAAATGGTCATATTTGCAGTTTACTGTGCTAATTCCTTATATTGCCATGGCGCCAACGATTGTAGCTGGGGCGATTACCCTGGGGCTATTGCAACAGATATCACGCGCTTTTGGACAGGTGGAGAACTCTTTTCAATTTTTGGTTAATTCATGGAGTACGATTGTTGAATTGATCTCTATCTATAAGCGCCTAAAGTCATTTGAGTCTATCATTCACAGTGATACATCATTAGATGCTGTGAAAATAGTTGCGAAATAGTAAAGGTAAGGCAAAAAAAAACCGGGCAAACTAAGTTTGCCCGGTAATACAAAAGTAACTAGCAGTTGCCTGGTAAAAATGCGTGTGGGTAGCATTTTTACCTGCCAAACTATGTCTGTGGGGGCACAATTTGACCCGATAAAAACAGTTAGGGCTGTTTTTATCGATCTCGAGAGTATCGAGAAGATGTGCGTATTTTAGGTGTTTTTAAGTGAACTACAAACGATATAATTTAATTTTTAGCATTAGCTGTGCTAATTATAAAGTGGCATAATAAAGGGCGTATTTGAATTTTACAAAATATCAGTAATGACTTGTTTTTCAGTGTATACCGCTGTTAAATCTAACCTTTCTAGTATCTATATCTGATACTTTTGTAAAATCTAATGGGTTAAATATTTTTTACGTACATTTATATTGATTTTTTGGCGTAGAATATCTAGGTATAAACTCGGAGATTTTATCAATGCGTCAGCTTCCATTAGCCACACTTTTTACGTTTGAAGTTGCCGCTAGGCATTTGAACTTTACTAAAACGGCGGAAGAGCTGCATATCACTCAAGGTGCGGTCAGCCAGCAAATACGTCAGCTCGAAGAAAAGATAGGGTTTAAATTATTTGAGCGCTATCACAGACGGTTAACCTTAACCTCTGAGGGCGCGAGACTTGCCTTGCAACTCAATCATAGTTTTACGGAAATTGATTCATTAATTAATGAGTTAAAAGAAGATAAACAATCCAATATTTTAACCTTATCTGTTATGCCTTCGTTTGCTAGCAAATGGTTAATTCCTAGGTTGGGGGATTTACAAAGTGCCTACCCTGACATGCAGCTTAGAATTCAAGCAAACGATAAAGAGGTTAACTTTAGGCGAGATAGGGTCGATGTCGCCATAGTTCATAGCCATCTTTATAAGGGGGCCGATTTTCAAGTGCCTCTTATTAAAGATAAAGTTTTTCCTGTATGCAGCCCTGAATTCGCGAAACAACATAAGCTACTAGAGCCGCAACAACTGGTTGGCTTACCCCTATTAAATGATGATTCTGAAAGCCGTTTTAGTACGCCATATGTTGAATGGGAAAGTTGGCTGCTTAAAGCAGAAGTGAAAGGGGCTAAACCGTCACGGGCTGTCAGTTTTAATCGTGGGGATTTGGCAATACAGGCGGCAATTGCAGGCCAAGGGGTTGCTCTGGGTCGAACGCCTTTGGTCATGGACGATATAAAAAGTGGTCAATTGATAAAGCCATTTATGGCGGAGCTTGATGAAGGTTTGAATTATTTATTTGTCTGCCCCCAAGCTCAGAGTTTACGCCCAGAGGTTAAAAATTTATTGCAGTGGTTATTACAGAGCTGTTTTGACTATGAACCAGAGTCTACTTTAACGTCTCCTACAGCGTTTAGCGATTGAGTTACATCCAATTAGCATGGATTAATTTTGCTGACATTAAGAGACACATGGTGATCACCATCGGCCGTATCAATAAATTTCCTTTGGTGACGACTAAACGCGATCCTATTTGAGCCCCCAGCCATTGACCAACTGCCATACAAAGCCCTAAGCCCCATAATACATGCCCTGTAAAAGAGAATATAAAAAGAGACGCTAGATTACTTGTTGCGTTGAGCACCTTGGTATTTGCAGTGGCGGTAATCAAGTTAACACCGGTAAAACATAAATAAGCCGTGGTGAAAAAGGCACCCGTTCCTGGGCCAATTAGGCCGTCATAGAAACCAAAAGAAGAGCCAATAATGAGTGCGAAAGAAAAGGATGAAAGTTGCACTTTACTGCTTATGAGCGGCTGTAACTTATTCAAAAATAAAAAGAATATAGCCACTAGTATTAATATAATAGGAACCGCTTTAAGTAACAGGCTGCTATCGAGATAGGCGACGAGAATGGTGCCTAAGGCACTGCCTATTGCTGTCATTATGATGGCGGGTCGTAGCGCTTTTAAGTCAACTTTTCGGCGTTTGATAAAATGGTATGAAGCCGAGAGGGTGCCAGCACAGCCTTGTAATTTATTGGTGGCTAATGCTTGAGCAGGATCAATACCGGAAAACAGGAGTACAGGTACTGTAATAAGCCCGCCGCCGCCCGCAATGGCGTCAATGATACCTGCTAAGAAGGCGACTGCGGACAAAATTAGTAGTGTACTAAGGCTAAAATCAAAAAAAATAAGATCCATTTATTTAAGGTTCCAAGTCAGCAAGTCAAAAACCGGATTAAGATAACATAAATGACCTGTTTTTTTTTTAATTGGGATAAAAAAAGCCGCAACTTCCTATATGAAAGTGCGGCTAAAATGAACACTAGGTTCATAGAGAATGATCGAGTGTAGATCCTTCAAGTCATGCGGCAATCAAACCTTGTTCTACAAGGTACTGATCAAGTTGGTTAGTCATTTCTTTATTAAACACTAATCCTAATTTAGTACGGCGCCATAATATGTCTTGGCTGGAATAGGCCCATTCATGCTGGATGAGATAGTCTATTTCTACCTGGTATAAATCGTTGGAAAAGTGCTTCCCTAAAGCCTCAATTGAACTTGCCTGCTTTAAAAATGTTTCACATAAAGTGCCATAAGTACTGGCGTATCTATAGGCTAATTTCGGGCTTATAAAGGTGTACTTGCTTTGCAATAATTTGGCATAACCTTGCAGGCTAGTGTTTAGATCTCCACCCGGCAAGATGGCTGTATGGGTCCATTCTTTACCCATATTCGGGTAATAGGGTTTTAAATCATCCATAGTAGAGAGAGCAAGCTGACGATAAGTGGTGATTTTGCCACCAAAGACACTGAGTAAAGGTGCTTTGCCCGCTTCGTCTTCCACATGTAACGTATAATCACGAGTGACAGCTGATGGGTCGCTGGATTCATCTTCTAACAAGGGGCGTACCCCTGAGTATGACCAAATCACATCGTCGCTTTTTAATTGGTGTTTAAAGTGCTGGTTTGCAATTGAAAGAATGTAGTCTGTCTCATCCTGAGAAATACTAACCTTAGATGGGTCACCGGTGAACTCTTCGTCAGTGGTGCCAATTAGGGTGTAATCTTCACGATAAGGGATAGCGAATACGATTCTCTGATCTTCATTTTGCATGATAAACGCATTGTCTTGCTGGTACAGCTTGGGAACTACGATATGGCTGCCTTTAATCATACGAATGCTGTACGGCGCTTTACGTTCAACTTTGGACTCAATAAAGGACGAAACCCATGGGCCAGCGGCATTGACTAGGCCTTTGGCTGTGACTGTTTCGACCTCACTTGAACCTTGTTTCTGAAGTTTTATTTCCCAAATACCTTGTTTGCGTTTTGCACTAATGCATTTGCGTCTATCGTAAATATGCGCACCATTTTTCTGTGCGCTTAAAGCGTTAATGACAACTAATCTAGCATCATCAACGGCACAATCTGCATATTCAAAGCCTTTGGTGATTTCACTTTTAAGTGCGCTTGAGTGGTCATATTTCACCCCGTGTGAACCAGCAAGTGCTTCTCTTTTGCCAAGATGATCGTACATAAATAGGCCGATACGGATAAGCCAAGCCGGTCTTAGATGGGGTCTGTGTGGCATTTGAAAGCGTAATGGCGTCACTATGTGTGGCGCGAGCTTTAATAGCACTTCTCGCTCGTTAAGGGCTTTTCTAACAAGGCCGAACTCATAATGTTCTAAATATCGTAGACCGCCATGAATCAGCTTGCTGCTATTAGATGATGTGGCGCTGGCCAAATCATTCATTTCACAAAGGGCAACCGTTAGGTCTCGGCCAGCAGCATCCGCTGCTATGCCTGCGCCATTAATGCCGCCACCTACAATAAAAAGATCGAAATTCGTTTCTGGCATTGCTAAATCCCGCGTATCAATATGATTAAACTTGGTCAGTTTTGAATAAATATGTTCATAAACGAACATTTTATAAGGAAAGAGTAAACCAACCCTGTTTATTTCGCAAGGTTGGTTTATTAAAAAGGTGAAATTGTTAGTTTTTGATGACTATTTTGTATTTTCTGGTAGGCATAGCGTCAGAGTGACGTCGTGCTCGATAAGGATTTTTTGAATGGCTGCTGGCGGCTTAACATCAGTGAATAGGGTGTCTACCTGGCTGATACTGCCTAATCTAACCATGGCGCTACGCCCAAATTTGGCACTATCTGCAGCAAGAAAAACGGTACGAGAATTATTGATAATACTTTGAGCGACGCGGACCTCTTGGTAATCATAATCAAGCAGTGAACCGTCTTGAGGGTCTACGCCACTGATGCCGATAATACCGTAATCAACTCGGAATTGATTGATGAAGTCTAGGGTGGCTTCACCAATAACACCCCCATCCCGTGAGCGTACTGTGCCCCCGGCTATGATGACAGTAAAATCATCTTTACTACTAAGAATGCTGGCCACATTTAAGTTGTTAGTAATTACTTGCAAACCTGTATGGTTAAGTAATTCCTTGGCTACAGTCTCTGTTGTAGTGCCTATATTAATGAATAGGGATGCGTGATTAGGGATTTCAGATGCGATTTTTTGAGCAATAGCTTGTTTAGCATCGAGCTGCAAAATTTGACGCGTTGCATAGGCGACATTGGTTGTACTTGAATCGATACTGGCCCCACCATGGTGACGACGAATTTTATCGGCATCGGCGAGTGTGTTGATATCACGACGTATCGTTTGTGGGGTGACATTAAAGTGCGCTGAAAGCTCATCGATAGTGACATAACCGCGCTCTTTGACAAAGAGAGTGATCTTTTCATGTCGAGTTTGTTGACCCATCCTGCCAAAGACTCCTAATTTTATGACTTGCCAATGAAGGCAGTTGTGGTTTTAATATAAAGAATTCAAAGACGAACATTTTATGTTCGAAATATAATAAACATTTTCAATTGAATATGTTGTTGCCCTTAGAGACTCACCATGACTAATTATATTCTAGCAATTGATCAGGGAACCACTAGCAGTAGAGCCATAGTGTTCGATGCAAAAGGTAAACGTATTGGGCAAGCTCAGCAAGAGTTTAACCAGATTTTTCCGCATGACGGCTGGGTCGAACACGATCCTGAAGAGATTTGGCAATCCAGTTTAAATGTTTGTCGAACAGTACTTAAGGATACAGGGTTAGCTGCTCAAGATATAGCCGCTATAGGAATAACTAATCAGAGAGAGACGACGGTTCTTTGGGATAAAAATACGGGTAAACCTGTTTACAATGCCATCGTATGGCAAGACCGAAGAACAAGTAAATACTGCCAATCTCTCGCGAATGACGGCTGGGAGGATAAGGTTCAGGAAAAAACGGGTTTATTAATAGATCCTTATTTTTCGGCAACAAAAATCAAATGGATTTTAGATAATGTTGAGGGTGTTAAAGCGCAAGCTGAGGCCGGTAATATTGTTTTTGGTACGATAGACTCTTTCTTATTGTGGAATCTTACAGGAGGTAAATCCCACAAAACAGATGCGACAAATGCGGCAAGAACTATGGCGTTCAATATTCATACTCAAGAGTGGGATAATGAACTCATTGAAACCATGGGAATAGGCGATGTTATTTTCCCAGAGGTAATGGATTGTAGTGCCGACTTCGGTGTGGCATGTGAGGAATTGTTGGGTGCACCTATCCCTATCACTGGCATGGCAGGTGATCAGCAGGCGGCATTAATTGGTCAAGCTTGTTTTGAAAAAGGCATGGTTAAAAGTACCTATGGCACGGGGTGTTTTATGATCATGAATACGGGTGAAGAGGCCTTAAAATCAGAGCATAAGATGTTGACGACCGTTGGTTATCGACTGGACGGAAAAGTTACTTACGCACTTGAAGGAAGTATCTTCATTGCTGGAGCGGCTATTCAATGGCTCAGAGATGGGCTTAAGCTATTCTCTGATGCTAAAGAGACGAAAACCCTTGCAGAACAAGCAAAAAACCAAGATTCAGTCTACCTAGTTCCGGCATTTACTGGCTTGGGTGCACCGTATTGGGACCCCGATGCACGGGGTGCTATGTTAGGTTTGACTCGGGATACGAGTGTGGCAGATATTGTTAGCGCTGGTTTACGTTCTGTCTGTTATCAGACTAAAGACCTGGTGAACGCCATGGAAAAGGACGGTGCCGTATTTCATTCTCTAAGAGTGGATGGCGGTATGGTGGTTAATGATTTGGTGGTTCAATTTCTGGCGGATATTTTAGGGGTTAAAGTGGAGCGTCCTAAGGTGACTGAAACCACCGCATTGGGGGCTGCTTTTCTGGCGGGATTGAGAGTTGGGGTTTATTCTTCCTTAGATGAGATTACTGAGCTTTGGTGGTCGGATAAAGCGTTTGAGTGTGAAATGCCGGAATCTAAACAAGAGGCTCTTTATCGTGGTTGGCTTGACGCGGTTGAAAGGGTGAAAACTAAAGATTAAAAAAATTACGTTTATATACAGCATTTCACTTGTTTCAAAACTGACTTCTAGCTAACGTTACTTCATGGAGGCCCTTTTATTAGGGCCAAAATTGCTTTTAATTGGTGAGAGATATTTATGACTAGCAAATTTGAGCCAGTTCAGGCAGATGATTTCATGAAGTTTGGTGGTGACCGTCCAAGTTATTTGTTAATTGAAGATGAACTCATGACAATGGGTGGACTGGGAGTGTCAGGGAATCAATTTAAGAAAGACGTGTTAAAAGCAGCAGGGTGGACCGGTGGTGCTTTAACAACCTATGCGCAAAGGCCTGCCATTGCCGCTGCGTCGTTTAATAAAATAAGAGATTTGTTGGAACAAGGCATTGCTGATGCTAATGCCCTAAAAGGGTCATTAGAAGGCTAAATCGCGCCGTTCAATTTTTTGTTGAATTAAAACCATCATTGTTTAAATGATGGTTTTTTTGTGACTTTATTTTTCTGCGTCAGCAATTGCTTTGATACCGTATTCTGCATCAAGGATTCTGCCTATCGCATTATCGCCCACCAGGTGATGAGCATATTGCATATGGAGGCAACGTACTTGGTCCCAGCTTTTTATGCCGCCAATGCCTAAACTTTCAAATAAAGGTGAGAAGCCTTTTTCTTCAATAATGGCTTTGTGCTCATCTGTCATCCCCTGCCAGCGGCGGTCGATATAATCACGATGGGATTTATGATGCGCTTCTCTAAGTTCTGGATCATCTTTAATACGCTGCTCTAGCTCTTTTACAACGCCTTGGCTTTCAATTCTCGCTAACGCTTTATCGATAGCTTTGCTTGATAACCAGAATAGAGTAGGGAAGGGCTGCTTGAAAACCCAGCTTTCCATTTGCAAGGATTGTGGAATGCCTGCTGGTGAGTAATGGGCTATTTTTGCTATGCCATTAGGTGTACGGCCAATCTGATCCGTAATAATGGCAATATCTTTTTCGCTAAGTTGTGTCATAAGTAATTAGGCTGTGAAGGCGGGGAAAGAGGCTGCGAATTTTTGAATCCATTCTGCAGCAGCATCGTTAAAGTTTAATCTTCGTCCCTGTTGTTTTGCTTGACGTCGATAATGCTCAATATGAGAAAGCTGTTCAATCATTCGAACACAATAACAATCATCTTTGCATGGGAACTCAATGGCAATACGAAATTCATCCCCTTCTTTATCACACCAGACGATACGTCCAATGACACAAAAGTTAGGGTCAATTTCGGCCAATTTTAATTGCACACATTGGCCTGGATCATAAGTCTGAGATGTCAGACAAATAATGCCGGCAAACCCATCTCGTTCCAATGTATTTGCTTGGAAAGAATGGGAACTCACTTCTTCTATATGAAGTGGTATGTCTTTAGGATGCGCTACAAATTCCATGAGGACGTGCCAAAAGTTGCTCTGATGTATAAGTTATCGACCAAAATACAAAAGTATTAAAAAAGAATGCGAATTGTACGCTTTTAACGCTATCTGTACAGCGTAAAATACGCATATTCTTCAGTATTGAACCTATTATTTCCTTATTCAACTTGCTTTTAAAAAACGATGAATAGGTAACTGCTTGGTTCATTTTAATAATTTTGAATATTGGGCCATGTTTGTTGTTATTGAATAAAAAATAAGCACTATACGTGCCATTTTTATGAGAATTGCTTAAGGAAATAAACGAGATAAAGCAGAGTCGGTTTAAAGGCTTTGTTTTTTTGCAATTTTTCCTAATAGGCGAAGAGCGCCTTCTATGCGGTTATCCCAGCTAATCGCGTAATTTATGCGTAAATGGTGGCTAAAACTATGGTTTAAGCTAAACGCTAGACCAGGTATCGTGCCTATGCCTTGCTCCAGTGCTGTCTTGTGCAATGCAAGAGCATTTATTTCTGGGGGTAATGTTATCCAGAGTAAAAATCCACCTTTAGGGTCGGATGTATAGGTACCTTCGGGGAAATATGTCTTAATAGACTGCTGGCAGCGGCGTAAATTTTCCTCATAGGTGTGCCGGGTTTTCCGCAAATGTCTATCATAGGCCCCATTTTCAAGAAAATTTGCAATCGCTCTTTGCGTTAAAGTGGGGATGGCGAGAGATTCAACATAGGCATGCCGCTCTATTTGTTGTTGGTACTTGCCACCGATAATCCAACCGATACGAAACCCGGGCGCTATGCTCTTAGAGAATGAACTGCAATAAATAACGTCAGCTTGTATGTTTTCTGCTTTAAGCGCTTTTTCTCTGGTTTCGCAATAACTCAGCTCACCATATACATCGTCTTCTATTAAAGAGGTTTGATGTTGCTGGCATAAAGTGAGTAGTTGGATTTTTGCCGCTTGGCTTAACGTTGCCCCTGTCGGGTTTTGATTGCTGGGCGTAACCACACATGCTTTTACTTTCCACTGAGCGAGTACTTGAGCTAAAGCATCAAGGTCTATCCCTGTTCCTGAGTCACAAGGTATTTCAATGGCCTTTAGTTTTAGCTCATCAACGGCTTGTAATAATCCATGATAAGTGGGGGTTTCAATTATGATGGTATCACCCGGTTCTGTTATCGCTCTTAACGCCAATATCATGGCATTTTGGCAACCTAGGGTGATGGTGATGTCATCGGGTTGAACATTACAGCCAGCATCTAGCATGCGAATGGCTATTTGACGCCTTAAATTCAAAGATCCGGGTGTGAATTCATAGGCAGCACAGATCTCGGGCTCTAACCGCATTAAACGACCAACAGACTTTTGTAGTTGTCTAATGGGTAAAAATTGGGTGTGGGGTATAGCTGCTCCAAATTGAATGATATCGGGGCGCTGAGAAGCATGTAATAAGGCGCGAATTAACTCTGGAACAGACTCTTGGGCTCTGGATGGCTCAAATTGTGGGCGTGCTTCTGGTTGAGGCAGGTGGTCTTGAACAAAATAGCCTTTTTGTGGCCTAGCTTTCACGACACCCCTGTCTTCTAACAAGCTATAAGCTTGTAAAACGGTTGCTACACTCACGCTCATTTGTTTACTAGACTTACGAACAGAAGGAATCTTTGTACCAGGTAAAAAGACGCCTTCTTGAATCTGTAGTTCTACTTGGTCAGCAATTTTCTCGTAGAGGGGTTGGTCCATAATAAGTCTAAAAAGAGTCGCAAGAATAAGGATGTCAAATTTAACAGAATGGCAGCGCTAAGCAAAATAAAAATATTTTAAAGCTGACCAAAAGGTTAGCTTGTTCTGTTGAAAGTGTTAGTCTACTTGTTAACATTTTTTAATATAAAAAGTGTGATAAAAACGACTAGTCTTTATGTTTTGTGAACTTATTGGTGCTTTTGCTAATAATGGCTTGGTCATTTGTGATAAACCAGATGTAAATTAAAAAGGCTAGCCTAAATAAAAGCCGATAATTTTTGATTAATATCAGACATCTAGTGAATAAATTGGGGTAAGTAATGTCTTTATCTGTCATACAGAGAATTCTTTTAGGTTTTGCTATTTTATTAGTTTTACTCGTGGTTGTTGCGGCAACAGGCTTTACGGGTATTAAAAAAGTAGAGCAAGGTCTTAATACGGTGACTGGTGAGGTAGCAAGTGTTGTCGCCTCTAGTAATAAGATTAATGAAATCTTATTAACCTCTAATGCAACCTTGCTACAGCACTTAATTACTTATCCTGACGAAGAGTTAAGTAAGTTAGAAGGGGCCCTTGAGCAACAACAAACTGAATTTTTGAGTCTGGCAGAGTCAATGGACAGCTTAATTCAAGAGCATCCAATTATGCTTGAGTCTCTGCGAGAGATTAGAGAAAAAACAGATACATTTTATCAGATTTCTGAACAAGCAACGGCTAATCATAGGCAAGAAATATCAAATCGAGATCAAGTGTTTGATCAAAAATTTGATTTAAAGGACTCCGTTTTATTTGCCGTTGAGGACTTAACCGTGCTGGAAGAGTCGGGTTATAAATCAGATGTAAAGTTTGCTGCCGCTTATATTCTTGGCCAAATTGAGAGTATTCAATATACGGTGAATGACTATTTTGATCAAACAGATCGTGGTGCTTTGGACGATTTGATGAAATCAATGAACTCAAATTTACAGGGTGCTAAGGATAAGCTCGCTAATCTTGAAGATGAGAACATAGAGCTGTTAATTAAAGAAATAGAAGATCATATATTTTCTGATCAAGGCGTGATTAAGGCCTATTATAATTATTTATTGTTTCAGGAAAAAGGTAAAACCCTTGCTGTTGAATTATCGGCAACCATGGCCTCTATTAATGTCTCTACCTCAACCCTTCTTGATGAGGCTTCCCAAGCAAGAGAGGCAGCACTAAGTATCGCTAAAAACGCCGTAAATTGGTCGGTTAGCTCTGCCATTTTGGTTATTATTATCTCCGTTGTTATTGCTATTTTGGTGGCGACTTGGGTAAGTCGTAGTATTAAAAGGCCGCTTTCAATTGTAATGGACGTGCTAGGTAAAATAGCAGAGGGTGACTTTACCCTAAGGGCAGAAATTAAGTCGAAAGATGAGTTTGGTGAATTATCTCGATGGGTAAATGACTTGGCGAGTAAGCTTGAGTCTGTGATTCGTGAAATACGACAAGTATCTGTCGACGTGGCAAGCTCTGCTCAAACAGGAGTCGTCACCGCTGAGCAGTCTAAAGAATTAATGAGTTCCCAAAACGATATGACAACTTCGGTTGCGTCGGCGATGACTGAAATGGCTGCCACTGTGCATCAGGTTGCCAACAGTGCTGAAACCACGTTAGAGCAAGTGCAGACAGTTGATATAAAGGCTACCGAAAATCGTACTCAAATGGATGCCAATATTAATACCATTCAAACCTTAGCAGATGAAATTGAAAGCTCCTCAAAAGTGGTCAATGAACTTAATGTGTATTCACAAGATATCGGTAAAATTCTTGAAGTTATTCAAGATATTGCAGAGCAAACTAATCTGTTGGCCTTGAACGCTGCTATTGAAGCTGCAAGAGCGGGTGAGCAGGGTCGTGGTTTTGCGGTTGTTGCCGATGAGGTGAGAACCTTGGCAACGAGAACTCATAGTTCAACCGAAGAAATTCAGAAGGTCATTAGTCGATTACAGCAAGGCGTGAAAGAAACAGTTTCGAGTATGACCTTAAGTCAATCAAGTGCCCAACAAAGTGTCGAAAAAGCAAAAGAGGTAGGCCAATCGTTACAAGAAATGCAGGAATTTGTGACTGGGATTCGTGATCTAAGTACGCAAATTGCGGCGGCGGCTGAACAGCAATCGGCTGTTGCTCAAGAGATTAGTGGAAATGTTCATGATATTGCTAAGATGTCTGATGAAGCCTCAAATGCAGCCGACTCAACCGCTCAAAATAGTGAAGGTTTGTCATCACTTGCTGAGCAGCAAAATAACTTACTTAGCCAATTTCGAGTATCTTAAAAAAGCAATGCTTGATATGTTTGGGCGTATGTTAGTCATATGTCTAAATTAAGGAGTAAGTAAGTGTCAATTCAAATAGGTGATAGATTACCAGCGGGTCAGTTTCAAGTTATGGGCAAAGAAGGCCCACAAACGATTGAGGTTGAGGCGTTTTTTAGTAATAAAAAGGTTGTGATGTTTGCTCTTCCAGGTGCTTTTACCCCGACCTGTAGTGCTAGCCATGTACCTGGATTTGTTGTGCATTTTGATGCTTTAAAAGAAAAGGGTGTCGATGAAGTTGTTTGCCTATCTGTGAATGATGTTTTTGTAATGAATGCATGGGGTGAAGCCCAAAATGCAGAGCATCTTGTTATGGCTGCAGATGGGATGGCTGAATTTACCCTATCAATGGGGCTAGAATTAGACCTGTCTGCAGCGAAGTTTGGTGTGCGTAGTTGCCGTTATGCCATGTTAGTTGATAATGGTGTTGTGACTCAGCTTTGGCTGGAGGCGCCGGGTGAGTTTAAGGTAAGTTCTGCTGAACATGTATTAAGTCAGCTTTAGTCTTTGAGACTCAATAAAAAAAACCTCAAGCTTTAATAAGTTTGAGGTTTTTTATGACAGGTGGCTAAATAAAGACGTTAATTAAATCGCGTCTTCACCCGTTTCACCTGTACGAATGCGGATAATCTGCTCTAAAGAGGTCACGAAGATCTTGCCATCACCAATTTTCCCTGTGTTAGCACTTTGCTGAATGACTTCGATAGCACGATCCGTTTGGTCGTCTTCGACGGCAAGCTCAAGTTTCACCTTAGGTAAAAAATCGACTACGTATTCAGCGCCACGATATAATTCTGTATGACCACGTTGGCGACCAAATCCTTTGACTTCAGTTACTGTAATGCCATTGATGCCAATTTCAGACAGCGCTTCACGCACTTCATCTAATTTAAATGGTTTAACAATCGCGGTAACAAGCTTCATAAACGTTTCTCCATAGGGCCAAAAATAAATCTATTAGATAAAAATACCATTCTCTAAGCTCTCTCGCTAGAGAGGTCGATCAAGTAACAGAAAATAAAGAGGGATAATCTATAGACCTGATCAGAAACTGGGATTTGGAGAGGAATGTGCTGGATAGGTATAATAAGCATAAATGACACCTATTAAATCTATCCAACCTTATCCGAATCTACCTATTTTTGATTATTTTAGATCGTTAAGTTGATCTAGTTGATCAGATTGCTCTTGATGATACTTAGCGCCCAACTCGTGTACAGCATCGATCAGGTATTTAGGTTGCTCTGGATCGACAAACTGATGAATACCATGGCCTAGGTTAAATACATGGCCCGAACCCTGACCGTAACCTGCTAGTACCTCACCAACTTGATCACGAATCACATCTTTATCGGCATATAATACACAAGGGTCAATGTTGCCCTGTAACGCCACTTTATCACCCACTCGAGCGCGGGCTTCAGACATATCTGTGGTCCAATCAAGGCCGAGAGCATCGGTACCAGAGGCTGCCATATTTTCTAACCATTGACCGCCATTTTTGGTAAACATAATGACTGGGATTTTTTTGCCTTCGTGTACGCGAATCAAACCATCAATGATTTGCTTCATGTACATCAAAGAAAACTCTTGGTATTTAGGGCCACTTAATACACCACCCCAAGTGTCAAAAATTTGAATTGCTTGAGCGCCCGCTTTGATTTGACCATTCAAATAATCAGTCACAGAGATAGCTAGCTTGCGTAGGAGTTCGTGCAGAATTTCTGGTGACTTGTACATCATGCCTTTTATGTGACGGAAGTCTTTGCTCGAACCACCTTCAACCATATAAGTGGCCAAAGTCCAGGGGCTGCCAGAAAAGCCGATTAATGGAACGCTGCCACCAAGAGCGTTACGAATAGTCGTTACGGCCTTCATGACATAATCAAGGTCATTTACGCTTGCAATTGGTAGTGCTTCTACATCGGCTTCTGTCCGCACAACTTTTTTGAATTTTGGGCCTTCGCCTGTTTCAAAATAAAGGCCTTGGCCCATAGCGTCGGGGATAGTCAAGATGTCAGAGAATAGAATCGCAGCATCAAGTTCATACCTTTCTAAAGGCTGAAGTGTGACTTCACAGGCAAACGCATCATTTTTACACAAACTCAAAAAATCACCCGCATGGGCGCGACTTGCTCGGTATTCAGGAAGGTAACGACCTGCTTGGCGCATCATCCATACCGGTGTGGTATCAACAGGCTGCTTTAGAAGGGCGCGTATAAAACGATCATTTTTGAGTTCAGGAAACATTAAGTGACTCCGATGGAAAAATTTTAAGCATTTTACCTAACTTGAGGTGAAAAGCGGAATCTATAAATGATTTTTATGGCTTAAATTTGAAAAAGGGCTGTTTTGTGTCAGCTTTTAAGGATTTTTAGGTGTGAGTGTTTATGCTTTAATGATGAATATCTCAAAATTACAACATGATTAAGTGAGCTTAGCAGTACGAGTGAGTGATGTAAGTTGTCTCACTTATTATTAAAATAATGTGACTTTATATCTAGGCCTTAAGTCTGGAGATTATTTGCCTCACTTTTTAGCGGGCTAAGGACTAATCACCAACATAGCGTTTTAAGCTTTTCAGATTGACTCTAAGAGCTGCATCTTGTATCTCACCTGAGCTATTTAAATCTGCAATGACAGAGTCAAGGTTGTCCGATACCTGGGTGAGCGACATGCCCGCTTTTAATTTAGGTGAGTAGAGTACTTTTAACAGAATATAGTCCAAAGGGCTTAAGTAGGCATCAATACTGTTGTCGTTAAAAATAGAAGGGAATACCTTGTCTGAATCATTAGGCAGCCCTAGAAGTTGTGTTATTTCTTCAATAATACAATCAAGAAAGCGTGCATTTTGACGGGCATAATCAACCGGAATAATAATCACACCTTTAAAAATTTCACCACGCCTATTGTTCTTAAATGTCCCCAAACAAATAGCTTCGCCTAGTGCTTTTTCATACTTCTTTGGATTCCCTATATATTGTGCAACCTTATTCCTCATCTGCTTATATTGAGTGAAGACGATTGAAATATTAGCTTGATTTAAAGGGACATCAAATAAAATAGGGTGTCCTGTGATACTGGCAAGATGTTCAATTTGAACTGAGAGTAAATCTTTTTGTAATTTAGCGTCGCCTGAATCACTGGCTATGTGAACTTTAATCGTCTTTTGCCAGCGTACAAGCCTGCTTTCTTGTAACTTGTCGTATTCTCTACCTAAGGCAATATCAATAAAACTGGTTTTTATATATTCCGCTTCTTGCCATCTCGATTGAGCATAAGATGGCCCGATTAAAGCGACATTAATCAGGGTCAGAAGGCTGTAAAATAAGACGTTTCTCAACATAATGGTGTAGTGCATCTAATGTGTCTGGGGTAAAGTTTAAACGCTTTTTATTGGTTAAGATATCGTCAATGCTTAAGTGATCAATTGCAGCAACTTCATCTGCTTGCATTTTAATCTCACCATCGAGCTTGGGGTCATAGTGACAGGTAAAAACCTTCCCCCATATGCAATAACTTTCCCCTTCTGTATAAAAAAGGCCATGGTTCTCTAATGTTAGTTCTAGTCCTAGCTCTTCTTTAAGTTCTCTTTGAGCTGAAACTTGATAACTCTCGCCATGGGCAACAACGCCACCTGTTGCAATACCGTAATACCCTGGGCAAAAATGTTTATTTAGCGTGCGCTTTTGAATGATTAACTCATTCTCAGTGTTAAAGATAAAAATATACGTCGCCCTATGATAATCCACGCCGAATCGCATCTTACTTCTTTCAACACTACCAATTAAATTGTTCTCTTGATCAATTAGACAGATGATTTCATCACTCATAATAGGCTCTATTCTTGACTAGGGTATCGTCCTAATAAGGGCGATGTTAATGGTCAAATTATAGGGCTTGTCTGATTTTTAAAAAAGCCTTATATGAGCTTAATGGGTAATCTTGCGCCTATGATGCTTTGGCTAAAAAAGAAAAGAAAAGTTTCTAAATAGCGACATTTTATTTTGTTTGGGCTTAGCATGTTAGGGCTTTTGGTATTTGGGGTTGAACTCTAAGCTCACTACCATATCTTTGATGGCATTGAATATATTAACAAGACGGCAAGTCTGTCCAGAGGATGATTTCTTGATTGAGCAACATGATCTATTAGCGTTTAGTTTGGCTAACCCAACCCATGCAGAAGGTAAAACTCAAGATCATGAATGGGCTGACATTTCTTTGTTAGAAACAGGTATTGTAAGAATTGAACCCAAACAAGATGCGACTATAAGCCTTGTATTGAGTGCGGGCATTCATGGAAATGAAACGGCACCTATGGAGCTCGTTAATCAAATTCTGAAAGATGTTTTGGATATGGCTTTAACCTGTTCTGTTCGCCTCTTGGTTATTTTTGGTAATTTGCCTGCTGCCAACCTAGGGCAAAGATTTATTGAGATCAATATGAACCGCCTTTTTTCCGGTGCCTGGAAAAAAGAAGAGGGCTTTGAACCCCAAAGAGCGGGGCTGATTGAAAAGTCTATCGCTGACTTTTTTGCGGATGGGCCACAAGAGGCTCAAAGAATACATTATGATCTCCATACTGCGATAAGGGGTTCAAAATACCCCAAGTTTGTGGTTTATCCTTATCTACATGAACGCCCTTATTCTTCTGAGCAGCTTGGTTTTTTAGAGGCTTCCGGTATTGAAGCTGTTTTATTGTCACATCAAAGTACAACCACCCTGTCTTATTTTTCGTCTGAATTACATCAGGCCGATGCGTTTACAGTGGAATTAGGTCAAGTTGCTGGTTTTGGTCAAAATGATCTGACAAAATTGAGTGAGATAAATAAGACACTCAGGCACTTGATCTCAGCTTCTGCGCTACCATCTAAGGCAGCAGCTCAGATAAAAGTATTTCAGGTTATTGATGTTTTAAATAAAGATGCACAAGACTACCAGCTTAATATTGACGCTGATTTTGAAAACTTTACCTCCTTTGATGCGGGTTTTAAATTGAGTCAATCCAATCTCTCACACTATTTGGTTCAACAAGAGGGCGATGCGCTAGTATTTCCAAATACCAAATTACCGATAGGTCAAAGAGCTGGCCTAATGGTGAGAGAGGTAAGTCTAGCGGCACTTAATCAAGTATAAATTAGGTTGTTATGGCGATGTAGGGTGGGTACAACTCACTCTACTTCCCATTAAAAACTCAATTCTCTTCCTTATGATTTTTGATTGTATTAAAGGTAGGATCAATGTATTGTGATTGTTATGTTATAACATTTTGTCGAGAATTTTAAATGAAGTCTTTTGTTGGTTTGGTATTAATGGGGTTGCTGGCTATGAATGGTCAGCTGCAAGCTGAGTCGAGTATCACTGTGGCGACCAGTATTAAGCCGGTTTCTATGGTGGTGAAGGCGATAGGTGGAGATAAGGTAAAAATAAGACAAATTGTCTCTAATTCGGCCTCGCCGCATGATTTTGCATTGCGCCCGTCAGATCTTAAAAAAATCCTTAAAGCTGACCTTGTTGTTTGGGTTGGTGAGTCCCTTGAGCCATTTTTAGAAAAGCCGATAGCCAATAGTCAGCATGCAAACACCGCCATTGAGTGGATGACCTTGGTTGAAGGGGATGAGCATAAAGAAGATCAAGGCGACGAATTGCACAACAAAGGTCAGCATGAGGGTCATCATCATGACGGGTTAGACCCTCATGTTTGGTTGGATATGGATAATGCGCTGTTATTAGCTCAAGCAGTTGAGCAGGCTTTGATTGCGTTAGCGCCAGAAAATGCGCTTTACTTCCAGCAAAACCGTGCCACTTTTGATCAAACTCTCGCTTTACTTGATAAGAAGAATAGCCAGCAGCTCGCCGTTTTATCTGAACTCAATTATGTCGTTTTTCATGAAAAACGACATAATTGAGTTCAGATAAAACGGCGAGCTGCTGGCTATTCTTCTTATCAAGTAAAGCGAGAGTTTGATCAAAAGTGGCACGGTTTTGCTGGAAGTAAAGCGCATTTTCTGGCGCTAACGCAATCAAAGCCTGCTCAACTGCTTGAGCTAATAACAGCGCATTATCCATATCCAACCAAACATGAGGGTCTAACCCGTCATGATGATGACCCTCATGCTGACCTTTGTTGTGCAATTCGTCGCCTTGATCTTCTTTATGCTCATCCCCTTCAACCAAGGTCATCCACTCAATGGCGGTGTTTGCATGCTGACTATTGGCTATCGGCTTTTCTAAAAATGGCTCAAGGGACTCACCAACCCAAACAACAAGGTCAGCTTTAAGGATTTTTTTAAGATCTGACGGGCGCAATGCAAAATCATGCGGCGAGGCCGAATTAGAGACAATTTGTCTTATTTTTACCTTATCTCCACCTATCGCCTTCACCACCATAGAAACCGGCTTAATACTGGTCGCCACAGTGATACTCGACTCAGCTTGCAGCTGACCATTCATAGCCAGCAACCCCATTAATACCAAACCAACAAAAGACTTCATTTAAAATTCTCGACAAAATGTTATAACATAACAATCACAATACATTGATCCTACCTTTAATACAATCAAAAATCATAAGGAAGAGAATTGAGTTTTTAATGGGAAGTAGAGTGAGTTGTACCCACCCTACATCGCCATAACAACCTAATTTATACTTGATTAAGTGCCGCTAGACTTACCTCTCTCACCATTAGGCCAGCTCTTTGACCTATCGGTAATTTGGTATTTGGAAATACTAGCGCATCGCCCTCTTGTTGAACCAAATAGTGTGAGAGATTGGATTGACTCAATTTAAAACCCGCATCAAAGGAGGTAAAGTTTTCAAAATCAGCGTCAATATTAAGCTGGTAGTCTTGTGCATCTTTATTTAAAACATCAATAACCTGAAATACTTTTATCTGAGCTGCTGCCTTAGATGGTAGCGCAGAAGCTGAGATCAAGTGCCTGAGTGTCTTATTTATCTCACTCAATTTTGTCAGATCATTTTGACCAAAACCAGCAACTTGACCTAATTCCACTGTAAACGCATCGGCCTGATGTAATTCAGACGAAAAATAAGACAGGGTGGTTGTACTTTGATGTGACAATAAAACAGCTTCAATACCGGAAGCCTCTAAAAAACCAAGCTGCTCAGAAGAATAAGGGCGTTCATGTAGATAAGGATAAACCACAAACTTGGGGTATTTTGAACCCCTTATCGCAGTATGGAGATCATAATGTATTCTTTGAGCCTCTTGTGGCCCATCCGCAAAAAAGTCAGCGATAGACTTTTCAATCAGCCCCGCTCTTTGGGGTTCAAAGCCCTCTTCTTTTTTCCAGGCACCGGAAAAAAGGCGGTTCATATTGATCTCAATAAATCTTTGCCCTAGGTTGGCAGCAGGCAAATTACCAAAAATAACCAAGAGGCGAACAGAACAGGTTAAAGCCATATCCAAAACATCTTTCAGAATTTGATTAACGAGCTCCATAGGTGCCGTTTCATTTCCATGAATGCCCGCACTCAATACAAGGCTTATAGTCGCATCTTGTTTGGGTTCAATTCTTACAATACCTGTTTCTAACAAAGAAATGTCAGCCCATTCATGATCTTGAGTTTTACCTTCTGCATGGGTTGGGTTAGCCAAACTAAACGCTAATAGATCATGTTGCTCAATCAAGAAATCATCCTCTGGACAGACTTGCCGTCTTGTTAATATATTCAATGCCATCAAAGATATGGTAGTGAGCTTAGAGTTCAACCCCAAATACCAAAAGCCCTAACATGCTAAGCCCAAACAAAATAAAATGTCGCTATTTAGAAACTTTTCTTTTCTTTTTTAGCCAAAGCATCATAGGCGCAAGATTACCCATTAAGCTCATATAAGGCTTTTTTAAAAATCAGACAAGCCCTATAATTTGACCATTAACATCGCCCTTATTAGGACGATACCCTAGTCAAGAATAGAGCCTATTATGAGTGATGAAATCATCTGTCTAATTGATCAAGAGAACAATTTAATTGGTAGTGTTGAAAGAAGTAAGATGCGATTCGGCGTGGATTATCATAGGGCGACGTATATTTTTATCTTTAACACTGAGAATGAGTTAATCATTCAAAAGCGCACGCTAAATAAACATTTTTGCCCAGGGTATTACGGTATTGCAACAGGTGGCGTTGTTGCCCATGGCGAGAGTTATCAAGTTTCAGCTCAAAGAGAACTTAAAGAAGAGCTAGGACTAGAACTAACATTAGAGAACCATGGCCTTTTTTATACAGAAGGGGAAAGTTATTGCATATGGGGGAAGGTTTTTACCTGTCACTATGACCCCAAGCTCGATGGTGAGATTAAAATGCAAGCAGATGAAGTTGCTGCAATTGATCACTTAAGCATTGACGATATCTTAACCAATAAAAAGCGTTTAAACTTTACCCCAGACACATTAGATGCACTACACCATTATGTTGAGAAACGTCTTATTTTACAGCCTTCTGACCCTGATTAATGTCGCTTTAATCGGGCCATCTTATGCTCAATCGAGATGGCAAGAAGCGGAATATATAAAAACCAGTTTTATTGATATTGCCTTAGGTAGAGAATACGACAAGTTACAAGAAAGCAGGCTTGTACGCTGGCAAAAGACGATTAAAGTTCACATAGCCAGTGATTCAGGCGACGCTAAATTACAAAAAGATTTACTCTCAGTTCAAATTGAACATCTTGCCAGTATCACAGGACACCCTATTTTATTTGATGTCCCTTTAAATCAAGCTAATATTTCAATCGTCTTCACTCAATATAAGCAGATGAGGAATAAGGTTGCACAATATATAGGGAATCCAAAGAAGTATGAAAAAGCACTAGGCGAAGCTATTTGTTTGGGGACATTTAAGAACAATAGGCGTGGTGAAATTTTTAAAGGTGTGATTATTATTCCGGTTGATTATGCCCGTCAAAATGCACGCTTTCTTGATTGTATTATTGAAGAAATAACACAACTTCTAGGGCTGCCTAATGATTCAGACAAGGTATTCCCTTCTATTTTTAACGACAACAGTATTGATGCCTACTTAAGCCCTTTGGACTATATTCTGTTAAAAGTACTCTACTCACCTAAATTAAAAGCGGGCATGTCGCTCACCCAGGTATCGGACAACCTTGACTCTGTCATTGCAGATTTAAATAGCTCAGGTGAGATACAAGATGCAGCTCTTAGAGTCAATCTGAAAAGCTTAAAACGCTATGTTGGTGATTAGTCCTTAGCCCGCTAAAAAGTGAGGCAAATAATCTCCAGACTTAAGGCCTAGATATAAAGTCACATTATTTTAATAATAAGTGAGACAACTTACATCACTCACTCGTACTGCTAAGCTCACTTAATCATGTTGTAATTTTGAGATATTCATCATTAAAGCATAAACACTCACACCTAAAAATCCTTAAAAGCTGACACAAAACAGCCCTTTTTCAAATTTAAGCCATAAAAATCATTTATAGATTCCGCTTTTCACCTCAAGTTAGGTAAAATGCTTAAAATTTTTCCATCGGAGTCACTTAATGTTTCCTGAACTCAAAAATGATCGTTTTATACGCGCCCTTCTAAAGCAGCCTGTTGATACCACACCGGTATGGATGATGCGCCAAGCAGGTCGTTACCTTCCTGAATACCGAGCAAGTCGCGCCCATGCGGGTGATTTTTTGAGTTTGTGTAAAAATGATGCGTTTGCCTGTGAAGTCACACTTCAGCCTTTAGAAAGGTATGAACTTGATGCTGCGATTCTATTCTCTGACATCTTGACTATCCCCGACGCTATGGGCCAAGGCCTTTATTTTGAAACAGGCGAAGGCCCAAAATTCAAAAAAGTTGTGCGGACAGAAGCCGATGTAGAAGCACTACCAATTGCAAGCGTAAATGACCTTGATTATGTCATGAAGGCCGTAACGACTATTCGTAACGCTCTTGGTGGCAGCGTTCCATTAATCGGCTTTTCTGGCAGCCCCTGGACTTTGGCCACTTATATGGTTGAAGGTGGTTCGAGCAAAGACTTCCGTCACATAAAAGGCATGATGTACAAGTCACCAGAAATTCTGCACGAACTCCTACGCAAGCTAGCTATCTCTGTGACTGATTATTTGAATGGTCAAATCAAAGCGGGCGCTCAAGCAATTCAAATTTTTGACACTTGGGGTGGTGTATTAAGTGGCCCTAAATACCAAGAGTTTTCTTTGATGTACATGAAGCAAATCATTGATGGTTTGATTCGCGTACACGAAGGCAAAAAAATCCCAGTCATTATGTTTACCAAAAATGGCGGTCAATGGTTAGAAAATATGGCAGCCTCTGGTACCGATGCTCTCGGCCTTGATTGGACCACAGATATGTCTGAAGCCCGCGCTCGAGTGGGTGATAAAGTGGCGTTACAGGGCAACATTGACCCTTGTGTATTATATGCCGATAAAGATGTGATTCGTGATCAAGTTGGTGAGGTACTAGCAGGTTACGGTCAGGGTTCGGGCCATGTATTTAACCTAGGCCATGGTATTCATCAGTTTGTCGATCCAGAGCAACCTAAATACCTGATCGATGCTGTACACGAGTTGGGCGCTAAGTATCATCAAGAGCAATCTGATCAACTAGATCAACTTAACGATCTAAAATAATCAAAAATAGGTAGATTCGGATAAGGTTGGATAGATTTAATAGGTGTCATTTATGCTTATTATACCTATCCAGCACATTCCTCTCCAAATCCCAGTTTCTGATCAGGTCTATAGATTATCCCTCTTTATTTTCTGTTACTTGATCGACCTCTCTAGCGAGAGAGCTTAGAGAATGGTATTTTTATCTAATAGATTTATTTTTGGCCCTATGGAGAAACGTTTATGAAGCTTGTTACCGCGATTGTTAAACCATTTAAATTAGATGAAGTGCGTGAAGCGCTGTCTGAAATTGGCATCAATGGCATTACAGTAACTGAAGTCAAAGGATTTGGTCGCCAACGTGGTCATACAGAATTATATCGTGGCGCTGAATACGTAGTCGATTTTTTACCTAAGGTGAAACTTGAGCTTGCCGTCGAAGACGACCAAACGGATCGTGCTATCGAAGTCATTCAGCAAAGTGCTAACACAGGGAAAATTGGTGATGGCAAGATCTTCGTGACCTCTTTAGAGCAGATTATCCGCATTCGTACAGGTGAAACGGGTGAAGACGCGATTTAATTAACGTCTTTATTTAGCCACCTGTCATAAAAAACCTCAAACTTATTAAAGCTTGAGGTTTTTTTTATTGAGTCTCAAAGACTAAAGCTGACTTAATACATGTTCAGCAGAACTTACCTTAAACTCACCCGGCGCCTCCAGCCAAAGCTGAGTCACAACACCATTATCAACTAACATGGCATAACGGCAACTACGCACACCAAACTTCGCTGCAGACAGGTCTAATTCTAGCCCCATTGATAGGGTAAATTCAGCCATCCCATCTGCAGCCATAACAAGATGCTCTGCATTTTGGGCTTCACCCCATGCATTCATTACAAAAACATCATTCACAGATAGGCAAACAACTTCATCGACACCCTTTTCTTTTAAAGCATCAAAATGCACAACAAATCCAGGTACATGGCTAGCACTACAGGTCGGGGTAAAAGCACCTGGAAGAGCAAACATCACAACCTTTTTATTACTAAAAAACGCCTCAACCTCAATCGTTTGTGGGCCTTCTTTGCCCATAACTTGAAACTGACCCGCTGGTAATCTATCACCTATTTGAATTGACACTTACTTACTCCTTAATTTAGACATATGACTAACATACGCCCAAACATATCAAGCATTGCTTTTTTAAGATACTCGAAATTGGCTAAGTAAGTTATTTTGCTGCTCAGCAAGTGATGACAAACCTTCACTATTTTGAGCGGTTGAGTCGGCTGCATTTGAGGCTTCATCAGACATCTTAGCAATATCATGAACATTTCCACTAATCTCTTGAGCAACAGCCGATTGCTGTTCAGCCGCCGCCGCAATTTGCGTACTTAGATCACGAATCCCAGTCACAAATTCCTGCATTTCTTGTAACGATTGGCCTACCTCTTTTGCTTTTTCGACACTTTGTTGGGCACTTGATTGACTTAAGGTCATACTCGAAACTGTTTCTTTCACGCCTTGCTGTAATCGACTAATGACCTTCTGAATTTCTTCGGTTGAACTATGAGTTCTCGTTGCCAAGGTTCTCACCTCATCGGCAACAACCGCAAAACCACGACCCTGCTCACCCGCTCTTGCAGCTTCAATAGCAGCGTTCAAGGCCAACAGATTAGTTTGCTCTGCAATATCTTGAATAACTTCAAGAATTTTACCGATATCTTGTGAATACACATTAAGTTCATTGACCACTTTTGAGGAGCTTTCAATTTCATCTGCTAAGGTTTGAATGGTATTAATATTGGCATCCATTTGAGTACGATTTTCGGTAGCCTTTATATCAACTGTCTGCACTTGCTCTAACGTGGTTTCAGCACTGTTGGCAACCTGATGCACAGTGGCAGCCATTTCAGTCATCGCCGACGCAACCGAAGTTGTCATATCGTTTTGGGAACTCATTAATTCTTTAGACTGCTCAGCGGTGACGACTCCTGTTTGAGCAGAGCTTGCCACGTCGACAGATACTTGTCGTATTTCACGAATCACAGACTCAAGCTTACTCGCCAAGTCATTTACCCATCGAGATAATTCACCAAACTCATCTTTCGACTTAATTTCTGCCCTTAGGGTAAAGTCACCCTCTGCTATTTTACCTAGCACGTCCATTACAATTGAAAGCGGCCTTTTAATACTACGACTTACCCAAGTCGCCACCAAAATAGCAATAACAACGGAGATAATAATAACCAAAATGGCAGAGCTAACCGACCAATTTACGGCGTTTTTAGCGATACTTAGTGCTGCCTCTCTTGCTTGGGAAGCCTCATCAAGAAGGGTTGAGGTAGAGACATTAATAGAGGCCATGGTTGCCGATAATTCAACAGCAAGGGTTTTACCTTTTTCCTGAAACAATAAATAATTATAATAGGCCTTAATCACGCCTTGATCAGAAAATATATGATCTTCTATTTCTTTAATTAACAGCTCTATGTTCTCATCTTCAAGATTAGCGAGCTTATCCTTAGCACCCTGTAAATTTGAGTTCATTGATTTCATCAAATCGTCCAAAGCACCACGATCTGTTTGATCAAAATAGTCATTCACCGTATATTGAATACTCTCAATTTGGCCAAGAATATAAGCGGCAGCAAACTTTACATCTGATTTATAACCCGACTCTTCCAGCACGGTTAAGTCCTCAACGGCAAATAAAACGGAGTCCTTTAAATCAAATTTTTGATCAAACACTTGATCTCGATTTGATATTTCTTGCCTATGATTAGCCGTTGCTTGTTCAGAAATCTGATAAAATGTATCTGTTTTTTCTCTAATCTCTCGCAGAGACTCAAGCATAATTGGATGCTCTTGAATTAAGCTGTCCATTGACTCTGCCAGACTCAAAAATTCAGTTTGTTGTTGCTCAAGGGCCCCTTCTAACTTACTTAACTCTTCGTCAGGATAAGTAATTAAGTGCTGTAGCAAGGTTGCATTAGAGGTTAATAAGATTTCATTAATCTTATTACTAGAGGCGACAACACTTGCTACCTCACCAGTCACCGTATTAAGACCTTGCTCTACTTTTTTAATACCCGTAAAGCCTGTTGCCGCAACAACCACGAGTAAAACTAATAAAATAGCAAAACCTAAAAGAATTCTCTGTATGACAGATAAAGACATTACTTACCCCAATTTATTCACTAGATGTCTGATATTAATCAAAAATTATCGGCTTTTATTTAGGCTAGCCTTTTTAATTTACATCTGGTTTATCACAAATGACCAAGCCATTATTAGCAAAAGCACCAATAAGTTCACAAAACATAAAGACTAGTCGTTTTTATCACACTTTTTATATTAAAAAATGTTAACAAGTAGACTAACACTTTCAACAGAACAAGCTAACCTTTTGGTCAGCTTTAAAATATTTTTATTTTGCTTAGCGCTGCCATTCTGTTAAATTTGACATCCTTATTCTTGCGACTCTTTTTAGACTTATTATGGACCAACCCCTCTACGAGAAAATTGCTGACCAAGTAGAACTACAGATTCAAGAAGGCGTCTTTTTACCTGGTACAAAGATTCCTTCTGTTCGTAAGTCTAGTAAACAAATGAGCGTGAGTGTAGCAACCGTTTTACAAGCTTATAGCTTGTTAGAAGACAGGGGTGTCGTGAAAGCTAGGCCACAAAAAGGCTATTTTGTTCAAGACCACCTGCCTCAACCAGAAGCACGCCCACAATTTGAGCCATCCAGAGCCCAAGAGTCTGTTCCAGAGTTAATTCGCGCCTTATTACATGCTTCTCAGCGCCCCGATATCATTCAATTTGGAGCAGCTATACCCCACACCCAATTTTTACCCATTAGACAACTACAAAAGTCTGTTGGTCGTTTAATGCGGTTAGAGCCCGAGATCTGTGCTGCCTATGAATTCACACCCGGATCTTTGAATTTAAGGCGTCAAATAGCCATTCGCATGCTAGATGCTGGCTGTAATGTTCAACCCGATGACATCACCATCACCCTAGGTTGCCAAAATGCCATGATATTGGCGTTAAGAGCGATAACAGAACCGGGTGATACCATCATAATTGAAACCCCCACTTATCATGGATTATTACAAGCCGTTGATGAGCTAAAACTAAAGGCCATTGAAATACCTTGTGACTCAGGAACAGGGATAGACCTTGATGCTTTAGCTCAAGTACTCGCTCAGTGGAAAGTAAAAGCATGTGTGGTTACGCCCAGCAATCAAAACCCGACAGGGGCAACGTTAAGCCAAGCGGCAAAAATCCAACTACTCACTTTATGCCAGCAACATCAAACCTCTTTAATAGAAGACGATGTATATGGTGAGCTGAGTTATTGCGAAACCAGAGAAAAAGCGCTTAAAGCAGAAAACATACAAGCTGACGTTATTTATTGCAGTTCATTCTCTAAGAGCATAGCGCCCGGGTTTCGTATCGGTTGGATTATCGGTGGCAAGTACCAACAACAAATAGAGCGGCATGCCTATGTTGAATCTCTCGCCATCCCCACTTTAACGCAAAGAGCGATTGCAAATTTTCTTGAAAATGGGGCCTATGATAGACATTTGCGGAAAACCCGGCACACCTATGAGGAAAATTTACGCCGCTGCCAGCAGTCTATTAAGACATATTTCCCCGAAGGTACCTATACATCCGACCCTAAAGGTGGATTTTTACTCTGGATAACATTACCCCCAGAAATAAATGCTCTTGCATTGCACAAGACAGCACTGGAGCAAGGCATAGGCACGATACCTGGTCTAGCGTTTAGCTTAAACCATAGTTTTAGCCACCATTTACGCATAAATTACGCGATTAGCTGGGATAACCGCATAGAAGGCGCTCTTCGCCTATTAGGAAAAATTGCAAAAAAACAAAGCCTTTAAACCGACTCTGCTTTATCTCGTTTATTTCCTTAAGCAATTCTCATAAAAATGGCACGTATAGTGCTTATTTTTTATTCAATAACAACAAACATGGCCCAATATTCAAAATTATTAAAATGAACCAAGCAGTTACCTATTCATCGTTTTTTAAAAGCAAGTTGAATAAGGAAATAATAGGTTCAATACTGAAGAATATGCGTATTTTACGCTGTACAGATAGCGTTAAAAGCGTACAATTCGCATTCTTTTTTAATACTTTTGTATTTTGGTCGATAACTTATACATCAGAGCAACTTTTGGCACGTCCTCATGGAATTTGTAGCGCATCCTAAAGACATACCACTTCATATAGAAGAAGTGAGTTCCCATTCTTTCCAAGCAAATACATTGGAACGAGATGGGTTTGCCGGCATTATTTGTCTGACATCTCAGACTTATGATCCAGGCCAATGTGTGCAATTAAAATTGGCCGAAATTGACCCTAACTTTTGTGTCATTGGACGTATCGTCTGGTGTGATAAAGAAGGGGATGAATTTCGTATTGCCATTGAGTTCCCATGCAAAGATGATTGTTATTGTGTTCGAATGATTGAACAGCTTTCTCATATTGAGCATTATCGACGTCAAGCAAAACAACAGGGACGAAGATTAAACTTTAACGATGCTGCTGCAGAATGGATTCAAAAATTCGCAGCCTCTTTCCCCGCCTTCACAGCCTAATTACTTATGACACAACTTAGCGAAAAAGATATTGCCATTATTACGGATCAGATTGGCCGTACACCTAATGGCATAGCAAAAATAGCCCATTACTCACCAGCAGGCATTCCACAATCCTTGCAAATGGAAAGCTGGGTTTTCAAGCAGCCCTTCCCTACTCTATTCTGGTTATCAAGCAAAGCTATCGATAAAGCGTTAGCGAGAATTGAAAGCCAAGGCGTTGTAAAAGAGCTAGAGCAGCGTATTAAAGATGATCCAGAACTTAGAGAAGCGCATCATAAATCCCATCGTGATTATATCGACCGCCGCTGGCAGGGGATGACAGATGAGCACAAAGCCATTATTGAAGAAAAAGGCTTCTCACCTTTATTTGAAAGTTTAGGCATTGGCGGCATAAAAAGCTGGGACCAAGTACGTTGCCTCCATATGCAATATGCTCATCACCTGGTGGGCGATAATGCGATAGGCAGAATCCTTGATGCAGAATACGGTATCAAAGCAATTGCTGACGCAGAAAAATAAAGTCACAAAAAAACCATCATTTAAACAATGATGGTTTTAATTCAACAAAAAATTGAACGGCGCGATTTAGCCTTCTAATGACCCTTTTAGGGCATTAGCATCAGCAATGCCTTGTTCCAACAAATCTCTTATTTTATTAAACGACGCAGCGGCAATGGCAGGCCTTTGCGCATAGGTTGTTAAAGCACCACCGGTCCACCCTGCTGCTTTTAACACGTCTTTCTTAAATTGATTCCCTGACACTCCCAGTCCACCCATTGTCATGAGTTCATCTTCAATTAACAAATAACTTGGACGGTCACCACCAAACTTCATGAAATCATCTGCCTGAACTGGCTCAAATTTGCTAGTCATAAATATCTCTCACCAATTAAAAGCAATTTTGGCCCTAATAAAAGGGCCTCCATGAAGTAACGTTAGCTAGAAGTCAGTTTTGAAACAAGTGAAATGCTGTATATAAACGTAATTTTTTTAATCTTTAGTTTTCACCCTTTCAACCGCGTCAAGCCAACCACGATAAAGAGCCTCTTGTTTAGATTCCGGCATTTCACACTCAAACGCTTTATCCGACCACCAAAGCTCAGTAATCTCATCTAAGGAAGAATAAACCCCAACTCTCAATCCCGCCAGAAAAGCAGCCCCCAATGCGGTGGTTTCAGTCACCTTAGGACGCTCCACTTTAACCCCTAAAATATCCGCCAGAAATTGAACCACCAAATCATTAACCACCATACCGCCATCCACTCTTAGAGAATGAAATACGGCACCGTCCTTTTCCATGGCGTTCACCAGGTCTTTAGTCTGATAACAGACAGAACGTAAACCAGCGCTAACAATATCTGCCACACTCGTATCCCGAGTCAAACCTAACATAGCACCCCGTGCATCGGGGTCCCAATACGGTGCACCCAAGCCAGTAAATGCCGGAACTAGGTAGACTGAATCTTGGTTTTTTGCTTGTTCTGCAAGGGTTTTCGTCTCTTTAGCATCAGAGAATAGCTTAAGCCCATCTCTGAGCCATTGAATAGCCGCTCCAGCAATGAAGATACTTCCTTCAAGTGCGTAAGTAACTTTTCCGTCCAGTCGATAACCAACGGTCGTCAACATCTTATGCTCTGATTTTAAGGCCTCTTCACCCGTATTCATGATCATAAAACACCCCGTGCCATAGGTACTTTTAACCATGCCTTTTTCAAAACAAGCTTGACCAATTAATGCCGCCTGCTGATCACCTGCCATGCCAGTGATAGGGATAGGTGCACCCAACAATTCCTCACATGCCACACCGAAGTCGGCACTACAATCCATTACCTCTGGGAAAATAACATCGCCTATTCCCATGGTTTCAATGAGTTCATTATCCCACTCTTGAGTATGAATATTGAACGCCATAGTTCTTGCCGCATTTGTCGCATCTGTTTTGTGGGATTTACCTCCTGTAAGATTCCACAATAAGAAAGAGTCTATCGTACCAAAAACAATATTACCGGCCTCAGCTTGCGCTTTAACACCCTCAACATTATCTAAAATCCATTTGATTTTTGTTGCCGAAAAATAAGGATCTATTAATAAACCCGTTTTTTCCTGAACCTTATCCTCCCAGCCGTCATTCGCGAGAGATTGGCAGTATTTACTTGTTCTTCGGTCTTGCCATACGATGGCATTGTAAACAGGTTTACCCGTATTTTTATCCCAAAGAACCGTCGTCTCTCTCTGATTAGTTATTCCTATAGCGGCTATATCTTGAGCAGCTAACCCTGTATCCTTAAGTACTGTTCGACAAACATTTAAACTGGATTGCCAAATCTCTTCAGGATCGTGTTCGACCCAGCCGTCATGCGGAAAAATCTGGTTAAACTCTTGCTGAGCTTGCCCAATACGTTTACCTTTTGCATCGAACACTATGGCTCTACTGCTAGTGGTTCCCTGATCAATTGCTAGAATATAATTAGTCATGGTGAGTCTCTAAGGGCAACAACATATTCAATTGAAAATGTTTATTATATTTCGAACATAAAATGTTCGTCTTTGAATTCTTTATATTAAAACCACAACTGCCTTCATTGGCAAGTCATAAAATTAGGAGTCTTTGGCAGGATGGGTCAACAAACTCGACATGAAAAGATCACTCTCTTTGTCAAAGAGCGCGGTTATGTCACTATCGATGAGCTTTCAGCGCACTTTAATGTCACCCCACAAACGATACGTCGTGATATCAACACACTCGCCGATGCCGATAAAATTCGTCGTCACCATGGTGGGGCCAGTATCGATTCAAGTACAACCAATGTCGCCTATGCAACGCGTCAAATTTTGCAGCTCGATGCTAAACAAGCTATTGCTCAAAAAATCGCATCTGAAATCCCTAATCACGCATCCCTATTCATTAATATAGGCACTACAACAGAGACTGTAGCCAAGGAATTACTTAACCATACAGGTTTGCAAGTAATTACTAACAACTTAAATGTGGCCAGCATTCTTAGTAGTAAAGATGATTTTACTGTCATCATAGCCGGGGGCACAGTACGCTCACGGGATGGGGGTGTTATTGGTGAAGCCACCCTAGACTTCATCAATCAATTCCGAGTTGATTACGGTATTATCGGCATCAGTGGCGTAGACCCTCAAGACGGTTCACTGCTTGATTATGATTACCAAGAGGTCCGCGTCGCTCAAAGTATTATCAATAATTCTCGTACCGTTTTTCTTGCTGCAGATAGTGCCAAATTTGGGCGTAGCGCCATGGTTAGATTAGGCAGTATCAGCCAGGTAGACACCCTATTCACTGATGTTAAGCCGCCAGCAGCCATTCAAAAAATCCTTATCGAGCACGACGTCACTCTGACGCTATGCCTACCAGAAAATACAAAATAGTCATCAAAAACTAACAATTTCACCTTTTTAATAAACCAACCTTGCGAAATAAACAGGGTTGGTTTACTCTTTCCTTATAAAATGTTCGTTTATGAACATATTTATTCAAAACTGACCAAGTTTAATCATATTGATACGCGGGATTTAGCAATGCCAGAAACGAATTTCGATCTTTTTATTGTAGGTGGCGGCATTAATGGCGCAGGCATAGCAGCGGATGCTGCTGGCCGAGACCTAACGGTTGCCCTTTGTGAAATGAATGATTTGGCCAGCGCCACATCATCTAATAGCAGCAAGCTGATTCATGGCGGTCTACGATATTTAGAACATTATGAGTTCGGCCTTGTTAGAAAAGCCCTTAACGAGCGAGAAGTGCTATTAAAGCTCGCGCCACACATAGTGACGCCATTACGCTTTCAAATGCCACACAGACCCCATCTAAGACCGGCTTGGCTTATCCGTATCGGCCTATTTATGTACGATCATCTTGGCAAAAGAGAAGCACTTGCTGGTTCACACGGGGTGAAATATGACCACTCAAGCGCACTTAAAAGTGAAATCACCAAAGGCTTTGAATATGCAGATTGTGCCGTTGATGATGCTAGATTAGTTGTCATTAACGCTTTAAGCGCACAGAAAAATGGTGCGCATATTTACGATAGACGCAAATGCATTAGTGCAAAACGCAAACAAGGTATTTGGGAAATAAAACTTCAGAAACAAGGTTCAAGTGAGGTCGAAACAGTCACAGCCAAAGGCCTAGTCAATGCCGCTGGCCCATGGGTTTCGTCCTTTATTGAGTCCAAAGTTGAACGTAAAGCGCCGTACAGCATTCGTATGATTAAAGGCAGCCATATCGTAGTTCCCAAGCTGTACCAGCAAGACAATGCGTTTATCATGCAAAATGAAGATCAGAGAATCGTATTCGCTATCCCTTATCGTGAAGATTACACCCTAATTGGCACCACTGACGAAGAGTTCACCGGTGACCCATCTAAGGTTAGTATTTCTCAGGATGAGACAGACTACATTCTTTCAATTGCAAACCAGCACTTTAAACACCAATTAAAAAGCGACGATGTGATTTGGTCATACTCAGGGGTACGCCCCTTGTTAGAAGATGAATCCAGCGACCCATCAGCTGTCACTCGTGATTATACGTTACATGTGGAAGACGAAGCGGGCAAAGCACCTTTACTCAGTGTCTTTGGTGGCAAAATCACCACTTATCGTCAGCTTGCTCTCTCTACTATGGATGATTTAAAACCCTATTACCCGAATATGGGTAAAGAATGGACCCATACAGCCATCTTGCCGGGTGGAGATCTAAACACTAGCCTGCAAGGTTATGCCAAATTATTGCAAAGCAAGTACACCTTTATAAGCCCGAAATTAGCCTATAGATACGCCAGTACTTATGGCACTTTATGTGAAACATTTTTAAAGCAGGCAAGTTCAATTGAGGCTTTAGGGAAGCACTTTTCCAACGATTTATACCAGGTAGAAATAGACTATCTCATCCAGCATGAATGGGCCTATTCCAGCCAAGACATATTATGGCGCCGTACTAAATTAGGATTAGTGTTTAATAAAGAAATGACTAACCAACTTGATCAGTACCTTGTAGAACAAGGTTTGATTGCCGCATGACTTGAAGGATCTACACTCGATCATTCTCTATGAACCTAGTGTTCATTTTAGCCGCACTTTCATATAGGAAGTTGCGGCTTTTTTTATCCCAATTAAAAAAAAAACAGGTCATTTATGTTATCTTAATCCGGTTTTTGACTTGCTGACTTGGAACCTTAAATAAATGGATCTTATTTTTTTTGATTTTAGCCTTAGTACACTACTAATTTTGTCCGCAGTCGCCTTCTTAGCAGGTATCATTGACGCCATTGCGGGCGGCGGCGGGCTTATTACAGTACCTGTACTCCTGTTTTCCGGTATTGATCCTGCTCAAGCATTAGCCACCAATAAATTACAAGGCTGTGCTGGCACCCTCTCGGCTTCATACCATTTTATCAAACGCCGAAAAGTTGACTTAAAAGCGCTACGACCCGCCATCATAATGACAGCAATAGGCAGTGCCTTAGGCACCATTCTCGTCGCCTATCTCGATAGCAGCCTGTTACTTAAAGCGGTTCCTATTATATTAATACTAGTGGCTATATTCTTTTTATTTTTGAATAAGTTACAGCCGCTCATAAGCAGTAAAGTGCAACTTTCATCCTTTTCTTTCGCACTCATTATTGGCTCTTCTTTTGGTTTCTATGACGGCCTAATTGGCCCAGGAACGGGTGCCTTTTTCACCACGGCTTATTTATGTTTTACCGGTGTTAACTTGATTACCGCCACTGCAAATACCAAGGTGCTCAACGCAACAAGTAATCTAGCGTCTCTTTTTATATTCTCTTTTACAGGGCATGTATTATGGGGCTTAGGGCTTTGTATGGCAGTTGGTCAATGGCTGGGGGCTCAAATAGGATCGCGTTTAGTCGTCACCAAAGGAAATTTATTGATACGGCCGATGGTGATCACCATGTGTCTCTTAATGTCAGCAAAATTAATCCATGCTAATTGGATGTAACTCAATCGCTAAACGCTGTAGGAGACGTTAAAGTAGACTCTGGTTCATAGTCAAAACAGCTCTGTAATAACCACTGCAATAAATTTTTAACCTCTGGGCGTAAACTCTGAGCTTGGGGGCAGACAAATAAATAATTCAAACCTTCATCAAGCTCCGCCATAAATGGCTTTATCAATTGACCACTTTTTATATCGTCCATGACCAAAGGCGTTCGACCCAGAGCAACCCCTTGGCCTGCAATTGCCGCCTGTATTGCCAAATCCCCACGATTAAAACTGACAGCCCGTGACGGTTTAGCCCCTTTCACTTCTGCTTTAAGCAGCCAACTTTCCCATTCAACATATGGCGTACTAAAACGGCTTTCAGAATCATCATTTAATAGGGGTAAGCCAACCAGTTGTTGCGGCTCTAGTAGCTTATGTTGTTTCGCGAATTCAGGGCTGCATACAGGAAAAACTTTATCTTTAATAAGAGGCACTTGAAAATCGGCCCCCTTATAAAGATGGCTATGAACTATGGCGACATCGACCCTATCTCGCCTAAAGTTAACCTCTTTATCGTTTGCTTGAATTCTAAGCTGCATGTCAGGGTAGGCACTTTGTAAATCCCCCAACCTAGGAATTAACCATTTGCTAGCAAACGAAGGCATAACAGATAAGGTTAAAATATTGGATTGTTTATCTTCTTTTAACTCATTAATTAATGAATCAATTTCCGTAAAACTATGATTGAGTTGCAAGGCAAGTCTCGCGCCCTCAGAGGTTAAGGTTAACCGTCTGTGATAGCGCTCAAATAATTTAAACCCTATCTTTTCTTCGAGCTGACGTATTTGCTGGCTGACCGCACCTTGAGTGATATGCAGCTCTTCCGCCGTTTTAGTAAAGTTCAAATGCCTAGCGGCAACTTCAAACGTAAAAAGTGTGGCTAATGGAAGCTGACGCATTGATAAAATCTCCGAGTTTATACCTAGATATTCTACGCCAAAAAATCAATATAAATGTACGTAAAAAATATTTAACCCATTAGATTTTACAAAAGTATCAGATATAGATACTAGAAAGGTTAGATTTAACAGCGGTATACACTGAAAAACAAGTCATTACTGATATTTTGTAAAATTCAAATACGCCCTTTATTATGCCACTTTATAATTAGCACAGCTAATGCTAAAAATTAAATTATATCGTTTGTAGTTCACTTAAAAACACCTAAAATACGCACATCTTCTCGATACTCTCGAGATCGATAAAAACAGCCCTAACTGTTTTTATCGGGTCAAATTGTGCCCCCACAGACATAGTTTGGCAGGTAAAAATGCTACCCACACGCATTTTTACCAGGCAACTGCTAGTTACTTTTGTATTACCGGGCAAACTTAGTTTGCCCGGTTTTTTTTTGCCTTACCTTTACTATTTCGCAACTATTTTCACAGCATCTAATGATGTATCACTGTGAATGATAGACTCAAATGACTTTAGGCGCTTATAGATAGAGATCAATTCAACAATCGTACTCCATGAATTAACCAAAAATTGAAAAGAGTTCTCCACCTGTCCAAAAGCGCGTGATATCTGTTGCAATAGCCCCAGGGTAATCGCCCCAGCTACAATCGTTGGCGCCATGGCAATATAAGGAATTAGCACAGTAAACTGCAAATATGACCATTTAGCCACATCGAAATACATATAGTGCAAATAGAGATTAAAATAGTTCTTACGAATATGAGTAAATAGCTCTTTTACCGTAGGTGGATCAGCTCTCTCTTCAGAGTCTTCACCCAGTACCAACTCTTTACGATATGCCGCTTCTACCCGTTGATTTTTAAACTCTAATCCCGGTAACTTCACCCCGACAACAGCCAGCAGAACAGTACCAAATAGTGCAGATATGATAGCGATATAAACAAGAGAGTGATCTACCGGCCCAAAATAAGGTAGCTCAGTAATATTTTCACTTAATACCCAAAGCAAAGGTAAAAAAGCAACCAACGTCATAATTGAGCGAATAAAGGCAACACCAAGTCCTTCCATAATACTGGCAAAACGCATGGTATCCTCTTGAACACGTTGAGCGGCACCCTCGATATGACGTAACTTAGCCCAATGCCCCATATAGTATTCATTCATAGCGGTACGCCAGCGGAAAATATAGTGCCTAACAAAAAAGCTTAACAGAACGGCAATAAAAACATATAAGCCGGCAATTTTTGCAAAGGTAAAACATTTATTAATAAATTCGTCTAATGACACACTGTTGGGTTCAGCCAGTGCCTGTTGCAAGGTGTTATAAAAATCACCAAACCACTCATTGATTTGCACATCTAATTGCACCTTATACCAGGTCACACCTAGAATCAGTATCGATCCAAACAGCGACCACAGCAGCCACTTCTTATTAAGAAAAAAAGACTTAAACATTATCCAAATACCTATTAATTATTGTGGTACAAACCACCAGATAGCCCTAATACACCTTATAGATGCCTAGTTCGTCAACCTTAGCTCTTCAATAAGATCAATTAGTTCAACTTTATCCATCTAAAGACTAGCAAGTATGAAGAAAGGTTCAATAATGACTTTTCTTAAGGCAAAAAAAACGGCAACTCTAGGTTGCCGTTTTATTAAAAGCCTTACAAAGGGGATTAAGCCGCTTCGTTTTGCTCTTCTTGCTTAACTTGTAAACTTACTTGAGCTAAGCGCTCCATTAAGCGAACAACCTGGCAGCTGTAGCCGTATTCGTTATCGTACCAAACATATAGAGTGACTTGCTTGCCGCGAACTTTAGTTGATTGAGAATCCAAGATGCCTGCGTTTTCACAGCCAATGAAGTCTGAAGAAACCGCATCAGGTGCATCGCTATAGGCAATTTGCCCCGTCAGCTCAGAAGAAGCGGATGCTTGTTTAATCAAAGCGTTAATTTCATCAACGGATGTTTCTACTTTCAAACTCAAGCTCAGAACAGCGATAGAAACATTGATGACAGGCACTCGAATCGCACTGCCACTTAACTTACCTTCTAATGCGGGAATTGCTTTAGATACGGCTTTAGCTGCACCTGTTTCAGTAATCACCATGTTCATTGCCGCAGCACGTCCACGACGGTCACCTTTATGAACATTATCAATCAAGTTTTGATCGTTAGTATAAGCATGTACTGTTTCAACATGACCGGACTCAACACCGTATTTATTTTCTAACACAGATAAAATGGGTGTGATTGCATTGGTTGTACAAGATGCCGCTGATAAAATTTGATCTTGGCTATCAATGTCAGAGTCATTAACACCAAAAACGATGTTCTTCATCTGTTTGCCAGGTGCGGTCAATACAACACGTTCAATGCCTGGGCGCTGTAAATGCACACTCAAGCCGTCATGGTCACGCCAGATACCCGTATTATCAACAAGTAGAGCACCTTCGATTCCATGTGATTGGTAATCAACTTCGCTTGGGTGAGACGCATAAATGATTTTTACGGGTTGGCCATTAATGATCAGCATCTGCTGCTCAGCATCAACCTTAACCAAACCTTCGTAAGTGCCATGCACAGAATCAAACTTAAGTAAGCTAGCACGCTTCTTAAGGTCTTTATCTCCCGCTTTACGAACAACAATTGCAGCCAGTTTCATACTTGGTGTGGTATGTCCTATGCTACACATACGACGCGTTAATAAACGACCAATTCGACCAAAACCGTAAAGCACGACAGGTGTTTGCTCTCCACTATCAACACTTGTTTGCAAAATGGCATCTAGCTCACTTTCAACAAGAAGCGCTTCTAGATCAACAACGGTGTTTGATGCTCCGCTGCTTTTTAATTCATTTAAAACACTTACAATTTGCGTAAGGTCTATCTCTGGATACTGATCAAACGCTGTCATTAAACTTGTTACGGAATCTGCTAGTAGGTTCTTACCTGCTAGTTGAACTTTTACGTTTTGTTCACGACCCAATTGGCCTAAAACAGGAATCATTGATTCCACAAGTGAAAGAGATGTTAACCAAGCGTTTGTCATTAGTGTCTCCGGATGCAGTAACATAAAGCGATATTTGCGCGAATATTAGCTGGCAAAACGTATCATTACAAATTGAAAGAAGGCTACAAAACACCCTAGAATAGGGACTTTAGAGGAGGTTTCGTCATCAAATAACGAAAATAAACCGACCAGTTATGAAAGTTTACGACATGAAGGAGGATATCTAGGGGGTATTCTGAATTAAATTCAATTTATGTAGTTATTTGATCACGTGAAAAGAAGCTAACTTTCATGTTTTTTTTCACTTTTTTTTATAAATGTTACTTTTGCACTGCCATCACGCGTAAAAGTAGAAAACCCTAATCACAATAGCGACTTGATAGCTACCCTCAATAGGTCTTAATAATGGCTCAATAAATGCCTGCAACCCAAGCTTAAATAACCCCTATCTAAAAGATGCATCAGGCAAGAGATATTGATAACTAAGAATTTAATAGTAGAAACAACCACGACTTTAAAAAATATTTAGCGTCATTAAGGCAAAAAACTAATCAGAGTTTATCTTTTAGCGCTTGGACATTGATCTCACCTGAAACCGCTTTACGTTTAGGGATGAGGTCTCGGTAGGATACCGTTACTTCATAGGTCGTATTATGCAGCTCAACTAACGTGCCATCCTCAAAACGCCATTGAGCACGGCCAAAACCATCCCTAACGAAACCCGCCATAGGCGGTCCATATTTCTTAGATAATAAATTACCGAGTGAACTTCTTTGCTTGACGTTTTCAACTCTTCCATGCAACTCAATTCTTTCAACAAAGTTGTAGTTATTATAGTGAACTGAGATTTGCCTAATACCTAAAATTCCCCTCTCGCCTAAGCTGTAATTTGCTTTACCCGCCTGATAACTAGGATAAGGTGACATCCCCATGCTTTTCAAATGGCGTTCGAACTCGTCTTGGCTAAGATCATTAATGAGAAGCCCAAAAAGTTCAGCCGCTTTGGCATAGGTTGGCGTTACCTGTTTTTTACCTAATTCAACCTCGGTTTCAGCGCTCAAAGGAATAGAAATCAAGATAAAACCCACTAACCCTAAGTAGCATAAGAGGCGTGAAAATAGAGAAGCATTCATTAGGTTTACAACCACAAAAAAAATTAAAAAAAATTAGTATGTATAAGAGTAGCAAGGAATTTCAACCTTGCTTCTGTTATATTACAACAAGGAGTTCCAACACTGGAGTTCAATCCCGTAAACAACTGTAAAATGAGGTAATAAATGGCGCTTGTTATTGGCGTTACTGGTGTATCCGGTAGCGGAAAGAGTCGTCTTTGTTCGCTATTAGCGGAAGGGCATGAAGATCAAATTACTGTGTTATGCCAAGATAATTTCTATAATGGCTGCGGTAGCATTGATCCTGATGTTTATAATTTCGATGATTTAAGCTCTTTGGATACAGAAAGCCTCACACTAGCCATCCATAATTGTAAAAATCGTCAACAGCCAAACGAAATCCCCATTTATGATCATTCTAAGCACAGTCGTGTCGGATATCGTAATCTAGAACCGACTCATGTTGTTCTGGTAGAAGGTCACATGATGTTCCAAGACCCAGGCATCCGTGATGCAGTGGATTATCTTTTGTTTGTTGATACTGATCTTGATATTGCGGTAGTGCGCCGTCTGAAAAGAGATATCTCTGAACGTGGTCGCAATGTAAATGAAGTGACTAGTCGTTATATGCGCCATGTAAGACAGGCAGCATTAAAGACATTAGACATTCGCAATAAAGCTGACTTTATTATTCCCAATAATAATAGCTTCACCAATGCTGCTAACCTTTTCCGTAATCACATTGATTACCTGCTAAAAGAGAAAGGCGCTATCTAATTTAATCTAGGGCTGTAAATACAGCCCTTTTTTAATTATTCAGCATCGCCTTCAAGGCAGATAAAGAGGCTTTACCCTGCTCTTTTTTAACCTTGTCAGACTCATCCCCACGACCTTCCCACTGCACAACATCATCTGGTAATTCATCAAGAAAACGACTCGGCATACATTCTATTTCTTCTCCGTATTGACGCCTTTTTGACGCAAGAGTGATACACAAGGTACGTTTTGCACGGGTAATCCCAACATAAGCAAGGCGCCTTTCTTCTTCTATATCATCATTCTCAATGCTGTTTCTGTGGGGCAATAACTCTTCTTCACAACCGATTAAGAAAACATGGGGAAACTCTAACCCTTTAGAGGCATGTAAGGTTAATAACTGAACCTTGTCTTCATCCTCTTCTTCTTCCTGTCGTTCCAGCATATCTATCAGTAATAATTTACTAATAGCCTGATCTAGTTCCGCATCTGGGTCCTCTTCCCAAGCGCTTTCCATCATGCGCTGAATCGATTCAAGCAAAAAACGCACGTTCTCTATACGTCTTTCAGCAGCCTTAGGTGAGCTGGCTTGCTCTTGTAACCAACCATAATAATTCATGTCATGAATCATTTGTTCAATCACAGGGACGGGAGACGCTCCCGATAAACGTTGCCTTAGAGAGCTTATCCAGTGCTCAAACTCCCGCAAATTTTTTAATGCGCGACCATTAACCCTGTCATCTAGTTCAGGCAATTCACAGCCCAAAAACAAACTAACTTTATGTTCTGTGGCTAAAAGACCGACTTTTTCTAGGGTTGCAGGGCCAATTTCACGTTTCGGTAAATTAATAATGCGTAGGAAAGCATTATCGTCTTCAGGGTTCACCAAGAGCCTTAAATAACTCATCAGATCTTTGATTTCAGGACGAGCGAAGAAAGAGGTTCCACCATTCATCTTGTAGGGAATTCGATAAGCCTGCAGCTTAATCTCTATCAAACGAGCTTGATGATTACCTCGATATAAAATAGCAAAATCTTTATAAGGAATATCATGCCTTAAATGACGAGATTGAATTTCAGCAGCGACTCGATCAGATTCAGATTCTTCATTACGAGTCACCATAATTCGAATCGGATCACCGATCCCTAGGTCACTCCACAAAGATTTATCATAGACATGAGGATTATTAGCTATGAGGGTATTAGCCGCCTTAAGTATGGTTTTCGTTGAGCGATAGTTTTGCTCCAACTTGACCAGTTTTAGCCCTTTATAATCCGTGTTTAAGCGTTCTAAATTTTCTGGTCTGGCACCACGCCAAGCATAAATGGATTGGTCATCATCCCCTACTAGGGTGAAACACTTTCGTGCGCCTGCCAAAATGCGAATTAATTCATACTGGCTGTTATTGGTATCCTGACACTCATCCACCAGCAGGTATCTTACCTTTCGCTGCCAGCGCTCTCTCAAATCATCAAAGCCACTTAATAAACTGACAGGTAATAGGATCAAGTCATCAAAATCAACCGCATTATAAGCCCTTAAATATCTCTGATACTGGCCATACACATGGGCCGCTAGCAGCATTTCGTCAGTATCAGCATTAACCACAGCTTCATTAGGTGGTGTTAAATCGTTTTTCCAATTAGAGATTGTCATCTGACAAAAGTTAGCTTCGTCAGTTTGCTCATTAAACTCTTTATCTAAAATTTCTTTTATCAGGCTTAAAGAGTCCTGGGAATCGAACAGGGTAAAACCTTGTTTAAGACCCGCTTTAGCATACTCCTTCCGCAGAATCGTCAGCCCTAGATTGTGAAAAGTAGATATTTTTAATCCACGACTCTCGGTTTTACTTAGCATGCTGACAACGCGCTCTTTCATCTCACGAGCCGCTTTATTGGTGAAAGTCACCGCGACTATGTTAGTCGCCTTATAACCACATTCCTGAATTAAATACGCGATTTTAGTGGTGATTACACTGGTCTTTCCACTTCCTGCTCCGGCCAATACCAACAAAGGACCATCGATACGTTTCACCGCATCTAGTTGACGATCATTAAGGGATTTCATTCGTTGACGAATAGGTGGCGGTGCTTCAGACATGGGACTAACTCAAACAATAAGGCAATTGTCCAATTTTACATGAGTGCAGCATTGGCAACTACCGATAAAAGCGCTATTTATAAAAATTGGAAAATTAACATCACGCTCACTTAAGTAAACGTTTAAATACAAACCCAGTATCAGGGTAACAAGTATCACACATACCGCACAAAATTCATGAGCTAGACTTTATTCTTAGTGACTTAGAAGGCGAGATCTGTGCGAACAAGCCCAAGCAAAATCCTTATCGTCGATGATTATCACTCTAATAGGGTCTCATTAGAGCGCTTGCTTGAACCTATCGAAAACATCCAAGTTTTTCATGCGGACTCAGGAAACTCAGCCTTAAGACAGCTCATCCATCATCAGTTCACACTGATACTACTCGACGTCAATATGCCTGAAATGGACGGTTATGAAGTGGCCAGCCTTATCAGTGTTACTGATAAACATAAGCACACGCCTATCGTTATGTTAACAGCTCACACTGATACAAAAAGCATCTTAAAAGCATATAAGGCAGGTGCCGTTGATTATCTCATAAAACCCATTGAGCCCACTATTTTACTTAATAAGGTTAAACAGTTTGTTACCCTGAATCAGCTACAAAAGCGTACTGAACATCTAAAATTTGAAAATGACTCTATTATCGAAGCCATTGGGCAGGGCCTCATCAAGGTTTCTCCGCTAGGAGAAATTGAGTTTGCGAATGCTACGGCTTTAACGCTATTCAACCTGTCACTCGACAAAATTCTTTATACGCCGTTTAACCAATGGTTCAAACAAGGTAACTCAGACAATAATTTATTTTTTAATATTCAGTCACTGATTGAATTAGAAAGTATTTTTCAGGAAAGAGTGACGCTTGCGCCCCACAATAAAAAAAGTCATCAAATCGAAATTACCTGTACCCAGAAAAAATCAGGGCAAGACGAAGATATTATTATTTTGTTCCAAGACATTACACAAAAATTAGAACTTGAAGACGAGTTAGTACATTTAGCAAATTATGATAGCCTAACAAAATTAGCGAATCGAAATTTCTTTAACCAATATAGCAAGCAAACACTTCACCAGGCAGAACAGAATCAGACCCCTGTTTTTTTACTCATGCTTGGGTTAGACAGATTTAAAGAGATAAATGACACCTTAGGGCACCATGTGGGTGATCAGGTTTTATTATCAGTGGCGACAAGGTTATTAGAAACATTACCGAAACAAGCTCTCGCAGCTCGATTAGGAGGTGATGAGTTTGCCATACTCATCAAGGACATAAACCTTGAAGATGCCTCTAATCTTGCTCAAAATCTTATCAAACTTATCTCTAATCCATTGGTTATTTTTGATCATGAAATTCACATAGAAACCAGCATTGGCATAGTGGATTGTAAAGTGAGTGGGTATCACAAATCGACCCTATTAAAATACGTAGATATAGCACTCAACGAAGCAAAACTCACTGGTAAAAACCGCTATAAGCTTTTTGTTCCTGCTATGGCAGAAAAAAGAGAAGAGCACGCAGGGATCCAACAAAAATTACGAAGTCTATTAGATGACAAGTCTCTTTTAGTACACTATCAACCACAATTCAGTATAAGCCATGGGTATTTTGTTGGTTTTGAAGCATTAGCTCGCTGGCCAGAAGAGGGTTACGGTCCGCAAATTTCCCCTGGAGTCTTTATTCCATTAGCAGAGCAGTCTCAACTGATACACCAAATAGGAGAACAAGTACTGATACAAGCGTGCGATCAATTAGACCTGTGGTATCAGCAAATACATAACAGGCACCTAACTATTTCGGTAAATTTATCTGCAAAACAACTTAACCACCCGCTTTTCTTAGATAGATTGAAAGAGGTATTGGTTAATTACCACTTTCCATTAGAGCAATTAATATTTGAAATAACTGAAACCGCGATTCTCGGTAACTCTGAAGCCATTATTCGTAGCATACATACACTTAAGGCCATGGGTATCCGCCTCGCTTTAGATGACTTTGGAACCGGCTATTCATCACTTAATTATCTGCAGAACCTCCCCTTTGATCTAATCAAAATAGATCAATGTTTTGTGAGACGGCTTGGATCATGCAAAAAAACAGAAGCCCTTGTTAAAGCGATTATTACTATAGCAGATGCTTGCGCAATGGATGTGATTGCCGAAGGGGTTGAGAGTGATACCCATCATCAGCATGTAGTTGCTTTAGGCTGTCATAAAATTCAAGGTTATTACTACAGCAAGGCTTTACCTCAGAACAAACTAGGAACCTATTGTAATCCACCTAAACAATTGCAGTAGTTAAAGAGCCTTACAACATCATTTTATTTAAGTAGACGCTTACGATAAATAGAATGAAGCCCCTCCAATCTCTCAAAGAATTGTTTTTCATCAGTACAATCTAAACTCTCTCTGTCTCCCAACATTAAAAAACCGCGATGAATGGTACTGTCCCTCAACACTTTTAAGGCCTGAGCTTTTAATTCTTCATCAAAGTAGATCAATACATTACGGCATAACACCAAGTGCATTTGGGCAAAAGCACCATCTTTCATAAAGTTATGATGAGCAAAAATAATATTAGCCCTTAAATGTTGGGAGAAAATTACAGACTTTTCATTCATATGATAATAATCACTCAAACTTTTTTTACCGCCACTAATGCGGTAATTCTCTTGGTGCTCAACAAAGTTTGAAAGCGGATAAATCGCCTTCTTAGCCACTTTCAAAGATGCATTATTATAATCAGTTGCATAGATTCGAGAACGAGTAAGTAATCCTGCCTCATCTAACAAGATGGCTAACGAGTAGACTTCCTCACCGGTAGCGCAGCCTGCATGCCAAATGTTAATTGAGGAGTAAGTGCTTAATTTAGGAATAACATCGTCTCTTAGAGATCTAAAGAGCTCAGGGTCTCTAAACATGGATGTTACAGTCACTGACATATCTTGTAAGAAGCGGTCAAAGAAGTATTCGTCATGTAAAATGCAGGGAATTAGCTCACTTATAAACTGCTTTTTCTCCCGTTCTAAACAGTTAAGTATACGTCTATGCAAAGACGACTTTGCATAGTGTCGAAAATCATAACCATATTGTTTATAGACAGCGTCTAAAAATAGATCAATCTCTAGTTGCTCAGTTTCTACTGATAAGAGCAAGGGTGCTTCATAGGATTCAAGGGGGTTAATGCTTGTTTCCTTCAAGGTTAAGCCATACTGGGTTGATATAACCAGACTCGTAATATAGATAACAGCATATCCATATCGAGTGGTTTAATTAAATACTCAGACCCACCCGCATCGAGGCATTTTTGCCTATCACCCGGCATAGCCTTCGCAGTTAAAGCAATAATGGGGACACCGCGATAAGCGGGGATTTCTCGAATAATACGTGTTGCCTCCAATCCATCCATGACAGGCATCATGATATCCATCAATATCAAGTCAAACACTTGGTCCGCTCGCGTTACCGCATCAACCGCAGCCTGACCATTTTCTGCCTGGGTAATGTTTAATCCCGTTTGCTCCAAAACCCGTGTAATAGCGAATACATTGCGCATATCATCATCCACCACCAAGACTCGCCTGCCTTTTAGCATACTGTTTTCATCATGCAGCATTTTTAATTTATTTGTTTCTGTTGACGAGTTAGTTTCATCAATATGATTTAGAAATAAAGCCACGTCATCTAATAAACGTTCCGGTGATTCAGATCCCTTTATTACTATCGAAATTGACAACTGCTGCAGCGCTTTTTGATCATCAGAACTAATCTCTTTACCCGTATAAATAATAATCGGGGTATTAGATTCTTTCACCATTTCACTGACGCTGGTGACAAACTCTATACCACTAACATCAGGCAAGCCCAGGTCCAAAATAATACAATCGAAATGTTTTTTTGAAAGGTGGGAAAATGCCTCTGCCGCATTATTAGCACAAACAAGTCTGACTTCTTTATTATCGATCAAGTGTTGGATAGCTATTTGTGAGTTTTTATCATCATCCACCAGTAATACTTGTTTATGACTTGCATCAACAGCCTCATACCCTTTAGTCAGTAGGTTGCCTATTTTATCAAGAGCAATCGGTTTTTGAAGAAAATTAAGGGCGCCTAGGTGTAAGGAAGCCGCTTTATTATCACTGGCCGATAATACATGTACCGGAATATGTCGTGTACTGGCGTTCGCCTTTAACGATTCAAGGGTGTCTAATCCGTCCACATCAGGTAAGCCTAAATCTAATAAAATACCATTGGGACAATAGAGATTTGCTAATTTTAACCCCTCTTCTCCTCTGTTAGTCACGATGACCTTAAACTCAATGGATCTGGCATACTCAATCAGAATTTTTGTGAACTCTTTATCATCTTCAACAATTAACAGACTTTTATGCTCAGGTTTTATCGTCGCTCTATCATCTTCTAGCCAGGTCTCGAATACTTGATTAGCCTTATCTCTAACAAGGTCATTGACTCTAGATTGGACAGGACGCCTTGATAAATCTGGCATTAGGTCAGGAATATACAAGGTAAAACAGCTACCTTTCCCTTCTTCACTCTCTAGGCGTATCTCACCCTCAAGCAATGAACTTAACTCTTTTGATATTGCTAGGCCTAAGCCAGTTCCACCAAACTCTCGATTAGTTGAGCCGTTAGCCTGTTGAAAGCTTTCAAACACCAAGCTTTGTTTCGACATTGGAATACCGACGCCAGTATCCCTTACTGCGAAGGCAATCGCGCCACCACTATTTAATTTTGCGGGCAGTATCGTAAGTGTAACCTTGCCTTTTTTGGTGAATTTAAAAGCATTTGATAAGAAGTTTTTCAGTACTTGTTCAACCCTTTTTTGATCTGTTTGTACCAGATCAGGCAAATTTGGATCCATAGAGATATCAAAATCGATACCTTTCTCATTAGCAACAGGAATAAAGAGGGACTCTATACCTTGGCCAATATCCTTCAAAGCAACGGCTTCGAAACAAAGGTCAAGCATACCGGCTTCCACTTTAGACAAGTCCATAATGTCATTAATAAGCTCTAATAAAGACTGCCCTCCTTGATGAATAATCGTCGCTTCCTCAACCTGCCCCTGAGTCAAGTTTCCCTGTTTATTTTCGGACAAAATTTTAGATAATATCAGTAAACTGTTTAAGGGCGTTCGAAGTTCATGAGACATATTAGCAAGGAAGTCAGACTTGTACTGACTTGCTTGGGTCAACTCTTGAGCACTATCTTCGAGCCCTTTTTTAGATAACCTTAATTCTTGAGCCTGTATTTTTAGTGACTCTTGTTTCTCTTCAAGCGCCACATTATTAATTCTTAGTTGCTCACTTTGCTGCATCAACTCTTCTTCAGATGCTTTTAGTTCTTCTTCTGACTCACGTAATCGTTTGGCCTGGGCTTCAAGATCGTTATTTACTGCCCCTAACTCCTCCTGCTGGGCTTTAAGTTCCAATACTTGAAATTGATTAAGAATTAAGAGTTCGTCTGTTTTTTCCCTTGATATCGTTGTTTTAAGTGCTATCCCTACCATGTGGGCTATATCATCAAGAAATACAAAATGGCTATCATCAAACTTAGTTAAACTGGCTAGCTCCATGACAGCCAAAAGCGACTCTTCAAAAAAGATTGGGTAGAGCAACAACATACCAGCATCTGATTTACCTAGCCCAGTAGAAAGCTCTAAATAGTTTTCGGGCACATTATCAATCAGTATCATTTTTTGATCGGCTATTACCTGCCCAATGAGCCCTTCACCTTTTACATATTTTTGCTTCGCATTTTCTCCTCTTAATAAGGCATAACTGCCCGTAAGGGTATAGGCCTTGTCTTCCCTCGCCAGAAATATAGCCGCCTGATGGGCATCTAATATAGGGGATAAATAACTCAGGATTGATTGACTCATTTGTGAAATATTTTGTTCACCACTCATGACGTCATTAAGCGCATTTAAGCATTCTTTAGTCAGAGCGCTTTGCTCTAATTTAAACGAGGTTTTTTTCATTCGAATAGCAGAAAAGCAAATAACTAAAATACAAACAGTAGAGATAGAAAGTAGAAGCCAGAAAAAGCCGAGTAAACTCTCTTCCGAGTACTTAACTATGTTTGTTAAGGGTAAAGATACTTCTAACACCCCCCTTACATCACCGGCTTTCCATTGCTTAGCGGGTGAATATTCATGTTTATTATGACAGTCGACACAGCTTTCCCGCATCACATCGGCTTTGGCATACTTTAAAACTTTTAAACCATTTTCTTCTGTAAATTTAGAAAATATCTGATCCGGGTTTTTATTTAAAACAGCCCACGCCTGCTTAGCAAAATCAGTTTTTAAACCGCCTTCCAACTCACGCCAAGGAAAAGGATAAGGGCTATATAAGCGTGATTGAGCACCATTATCATGCTCGCCGATACGCTTACCTAATAACATACTAAAGGTCGCAGGCAGAGGAATGGCGCCCTCAATAAGCTTGTAATCATGTGTCACTAAGACACCTTCTTTTTTGACAGTATTCACAACCTCAGAGGTATAAAGAGAACGTAGCTCTTCCAATGCTTTAATGTAAATTTCAGCACTATTGATAGCAGACTTCTGAGTAAGTTGGGTACTTAAATGCAGGGTATAAAAATACAAACCACCGCCAATGAATGAAAAACAACCAAGAAGTATGACAAGTAATTTTGCAAGATAATACTTATCGTATTTATGTTTTAAACTAATCCTTTCACGATTCATATAACCGCCTGCTATTCCCAAAAAATGCATAACGAATTAATTATATGCAAAACGGCTATTCTTGCTGCGCTAAGCCTTAAAAGAACACAAATTCAAACAATTCTAATCAGTTGATCAAAAACTATTAGCAGAATTTCACGTATTTATAAGCCTGAGGAATCATTTTAATAATGGATCAGCCTAGGATATGTGATCCTCCAATAACATCTGCACCCCTTTTTCGGCCACCATCATCACAGGCGCGTTAATATTCCCTGAGGTGATATTCGGAAAAATGGAAGCATCAATAACCCTTAAGCCTTCAATACCATGGACCTTCAAGCGCTCACTCACAACACTATCAGCGACATCTGGCCCCATTTTACAAGATCCACACAGATGATAAATTGAGCCACCACTTTCTCGAAAGTACTGCAGCATACTCTCATCATCATTGACCTTAGCTAAGGTTGGAATGACCTCTTCTTCGGTAATTTTTTGCAGGGCTTTGGTCTGCATTATTTTTCGAATCAAACGGCTACCTTGCAAAACTTCGTCTCTATCTTTTTGGGTAGATAAATAGTTCGGTTTGATTAAAGCCGCATCATCAGGGTTATTCGACGCTAACTCGATAGTGCCAGTACTGCTTGGACGGCACGAATTAAACGCCATCAAAAAGCCAGAATAGGGCTCAGGATCAAGGCTGGCGTTTGGGTCCACAGGGATCTGATAAGACATGGGGTTAAAGTAGAGTTGAATATTCGGCTCTACTTGGTCTTGATTACCCTTAAAAAAGCCCCCTGCCTGATTCACACTCATCGACAATGGACCCTTTCTATTAATCAGGTACTGCACCCCCGCCTTAGCTTGTGACCAGTATGATGAGAAGTCGTCATTCAACGTCTTCACATTGGCTCGATAAAAATAACTCACACATAAATGATCCTGCAGATTCCGCCCTACTCCAGGCAAATGATGCAGGGTGTCTATCTGATGCTTGGCAAGGTGTGTTTGATCACCCACCCCGGACAGTTGCAATAGCTTAGGAGAATCCACTGCCCCGGCACACAGAATCACTTCTCGCTTGGCATTAATCTGACTTAACTCTCCCGCATGATTTACCTTAACCCCAACGGCCCGCTTTTGATCGAATAACACTTTATCGACACGAGTGACTCGCTTAAGTGTCAGGTTTGCTCGCTTTAAGGCTGGCTTTAAATAAGCGGTATTACTTGAGTCTCTTTGGCCATTCTTAATATTAGTCTCATATACACCCGCGCCTTCAAACTGGGCGCCATTAAAATCATCATTTAATGGATAACCTAGTTCATCAGCCGCCTTCAGATAATTTTGACAAATAGGGTGTGCCGTATCCTTCATTGGAAAAATGCCCATCATGCCTTGGCTTGAATGGTAATCTGTATCACCTTCTGGATGTTGCTCTAGTTTTTTAAAATAGGGTAATACATCTTGATAAGACCAACCTTCGTTACCGGCAGCAGCCCAATCATCAAAATCAGCCGCTTGGCCACGTACATAAATCATGGCGTTGATCGAGCCGGACCCACCTTGCACCTTACCTCTAGGTGCATAGAGTTTTCGCCCTGCCATTTCTTTTTCGGCTTCGGAGTAATACATGTAGTTATATTGAGGGTTGTAGTAGGTTTTACCAAAGCCCACAGGTAACTTGATCCAAGGGGAGGCATCTCTGCCTCCCGCTTCAATTAACAATACTGAATAAAGGCCAGACTCACTCAGACGATTAGCGACGATGCAGCCTGCTGAGCCGGCACCGACAATAATAAAATCATAATCCATGACTATTTCTCCGGAGCCTGTTTCCACTGGGTACCTGACTCACGCTTTACATCATAAGGTTTTGAATCCATCGCCAGATGTAAGACGCCTCCCTTATAAGGAGAACAGGCTTTTACGGTTTCCATATTAAGCTCAATGCCTAAACCAGGCTTGCTTGAAGGGATAATATAGCCATCTTGCCACTCTATTTTTTCTTGTAACACCTCTGCATGGAAACCATCCCAAATACCAATACTTTCTTGAATCAAGAAATTTGGCAGAGTGGCTGCTAACTGGATGCTAGCAGCCGCTCCCACAGGTCCGTTATATAAATGAGGGGCTACTTGGGCATAATAAACTTCGGCTATCGCGGCTATTTTTTTGCCTTCTAAAATGCCGCCTACTCGTCCTAAATTCATTTGTAAAATAGACGCTGCACCATGTTTTAATACGTCATGGAACTCATACTTTGTGGTCAGTCGCTCACCTGTCGCAACCGGAATACTGGTCTTAGCGGCAACACGAGCCATAGCTTCATTTTGACCTGGAGGTACAGGTTCTTCAAACCACATGGGGTCAAAAGGTTCCAAACGTTTCGCCAAACGAATCGCTGATGCGGGAGACATCTGGCCATGGGTACCAAATAATAGATCACAGCTGTTACCCACAGCGGCACGAATACGAGCACAAAAAGTCGCTGATTTATCCATCGCTTCTAACGAAATCATTTGTCCAGAATAGGCGCTATAAGGCCCCGCTGGATCAAACTTAAGCGCAGTAAAACCACGCTCTTTCTCCGCTAACGCACATTCAACCGCAAGCTCGACATTGTCATAGTTGTAGTCGCCATTTTTATCCTTCGGATATAAATAGGTATAAGAACGTAGTTTGTCGTTTACCTTGCCACCGATAAGCTCATAAACCGGCTTATTCGCGGCTTTACCCACTATGTCCCAGCAAGCCATTTCCAAACCGCTTACAATTCCCATCATGGTGAGGTCGGGACGTTGAGTAAAACCACTAGAGTATGCCTCTCTAAAAAAGCGCTCTACATGGTGTGGGTCATAACCTTTTAAATAACGGTCAAAGACATCATCAATTGCCTTTGCCACTACTTCAGGGTGAAATGTAGCAGCATAAACTTCCCCGACACCTTCAATGCCACAATCCGTTTTAAGGCTAACAAATATCCAATACATACCACCCACATGAGGTGGTGGAGTCGCAACGATATACGTATCACAGTGGGTAACTTTCATTATTTAGCCTTCTTCTTAGCTGTCATTGATTTAAGTTTGAGTGCTGCAAACATGCCTAATAAGCCCATTACTGCAATATAGCCAAAATACAAGTTATAGACGGTAATACCTTCATAGCGGGCAGCAAAATAAGCATTTATTTGAGGTAGAAAAATATCCGGGGTATAAGCAATTAAAGAAATGATGCCGATCGCTAACCCTGTGACCTGTAAAGGGATATCGCAATCATCCAAAATAGCCCAGTACAAACCTCGAATTGCATAAGTCAGCACACCGATAAGTAGTACAATGGCCAGTAAGAAGTACACAGTATTTAATTGAGGGAAAACAATCATGACTACTAGGCCTAATGATGAACCCGCTAAGGCAATCGCCAGAATATTTTCTTTACCGTATTTATCCCCTAAAAAACCCGCCCCAATACCACCAATAGGACGCATCCATAATTTTGCGACGGTAATAAAGCCTGCGGTAACCGCACTTATTTCATAACCTACCTGCATAAAAGAGGAAAAAGAATAAGTGGCCCAAAACAATTGATAACCACAGAAAATGACGGCTGCCACCATCCATAATTCAGGAATCGATGCCAGGTACTTTAAGTCTCTAAAAAGATTTTTACTGGTTACTTTTGGCCCACTTTCTTCCGTTTTTGATGTATCACCGCGTAAAAACAAGAAGGTAAGAAAACCAATCGCAATACAGGTATAAGAATACATATAGATAACCTGCTTTAAGGCCAGCGTGGTGCTTTGTCCTTGGCTTTCAATGGCATAAGCGAAGATAGAAATAGCAACCGTAGCCAATACAGCTTCAACTAGACCGCGCCCACCATCCAAGATACCAAAAAATCGACCTTGCTCATTTTTATGAGCCAACATTTTCACGCCTTTAATCATAGAGGCCCAAAATGTTAATCCGGCTGCTACGCCCCAAGCCATAAAGATATAAACTAAAACCTCTTTAGCTGGGATAGTGGCAAACCATAGTCCAAGCGCACCTGTGCCTATCATAGAAAGGGTCACTAATAATCTCGGTGAAACTTTATCAGCAAGCCAGCCACTTGGTACGTAACAAAGGAAGTAGACTACTCCCAACATAGAATAATAGTTGCCCAGATCCCCAGAGCTAATCTGAAAAGCCTCCAAGATAGAAGTCTCAAAATTCTGGCGTAAATAAAGCAAGGGGTAGATAGCCCCAGCTGCCAGTAATAATAACGAGAACTGGAAATAGCGCTTCATTTGCATGCTTTTACCTAATGCCTCAGGTCGGGCTGATATAGTGTCACTCATAGTCTTAATCTCTATTGATTCGTGTTGTTTTTTTTATGGTTTTTTTTAAGTGTCTACAGGTGTTTCTAAGGCAAAGAATGCCCCTTTATTGCTTTTATAAGCGAGCGAAGACCTACCTCTCTTGCTTAGGCATATTAGTTAAGGAAAATTGATTTTTTTAGCAGTGACGTGACGCTAGCAAAACACTCGCGTCACTCACGCTTACTAGGGAATCTGCGATTAAGTAACCTCTTCTCAGTCTTATCAGAAAAAACGTCAAACAAGGCATCACTTTGATGTGCTTATTATTTAACCACTACAGAGGCACCTTTCGAGAAGGGACAACATAGGGTGACATTTTTTCTGAGACCTAAAAGCGTGGCCTAAAAGCCTTATCTCTAAGTTGAGGACCTGATCAATAGAATCACGATTAAGTTGCGCTCCTCGCCTTAAATTTCAGGCATTTTTCCCACCCGCTGAGGCGGGATAACTTATTCGCAGAACCCCTAGTAGTTGAGAACAACTAAACGAGTTTGAGTAAACTCCAACATACCGTGTTTGCCATCATCACCACCTAGACCAGAGCGCTTCCAACCAGCGTGATAACCTTGATAAGGGTCGGCTGGGGTACGGTTGATATAAACTTCACCGGCCTCAATATTGTTAGCCACCTTCATCGCAGTACGGTAATTTTCAGTGTAGATAACAGAAGCCAAACCAAACTGGTGGTCATTAGCCAGCTCCAACGCTTGATCCGCATCGCTGTATTTAAGAACAGGCAAAACCGGGCCGAAAATCTCTTCTTGAACTATCTCCATATCTTGGCGGCAGTTGGTTAGCAAGGTGGGTGGATAAAAGTGGCCTTTACCTTCTGGAATATAACCACCCACTTCTAATACGGCGCCGTCATCAATTGCGCGCTCCACCATTTGATGGATGTTTAAACGCGCATTTTCATTGATTAAAGGACCCATAAAACTGGCATCAAGAGCACGATCACCAAACTGACGTTCGCTCATTTGCGCTTTTAACAAGGCCACAAACTCGTCATATATCGCTTCATGCACATAGACCCTTTCGATCGCCGTACATAGCTGGCCGCAGTTAGTAGTTTTAGAAGCAACTATCTCACGAGCCGCTTTTTCAAGATCAGCATCCGCTTCAACAATCGCGGGTGACTTGCCACCGAGTTCAAGAGATGACTTAGCAATATTCACTTGGGAATACTCTAAAACTTTACGTCCAGCACCTACGCTACCCGTTAAAGTAATCATGCCAATTTTAGGATGCGTACACACACTCTCAGCGGTGGCATGATCCATTGTCAAAATGTTCACCACCCCCGCTGGAATACCAGAATCTTGCACGGCTTTAGCAATTTCAAAAGCAGAGCTTGGGGTATTGTTACTGGGTCGAACGACCACGCTATTACCGGTAATTAATGCCGGGGCAATTTTGCGTAACAAGGTATAAACTGGGTAGTTAAACGGAATAAGACACGCCACTACGCCAATTGGCTCTCTTTGCAACAAGAGGTTTTCAGATGGAGAGTCACTGGGAATAATTTCCCCTTCTATACGACGCGCCCACTCGGCGTGATAACGAGTAATATCTGCAGCATAAACGGCTTCATTGGTGGCATCTTCAAGGCTTTTACCCGACTCTAGTGCCAGAGCTTGGCCAATGGCTTCTTTACGAGCCAACAAAGCATCTGCCAACTTATGGAGAAAACCAGCACGTTCAATACTGGTGAGTTGACGCCAGCCTTTCTGGGCTTTCGCGGCAATATCAACAGCACCTAATGCGTCTTCTGTACTGGCTAAAGCCACTTGCGCCACCTGCGCCTCATTGACAGGACTAAACACTGGCATCGCCTTGCCAGCAATAGATTGGACAAAGGCATTATTAATAAAATTTTGATCACTTCTCATGGGGTCACCCTTTTACTGAATAAGGCCATGCTAAGACCAGACTTATCTTGAGTCAAAAAATATTCCATATGAGAAAATTTAATTCTATATATGGGATTAAGCTCCAAAAGCCTTATAGTATGGGCCTTTAACATTAGTCTAATTATGATAAGAGTTGAGAATTTAGTGAGGGTTAAAGCGCTGAATTTAAGGGAAGCCAGTCATTACCTAGGGTGAGGTAAGATTGGAAAAAAAATTATTTTTTCCAATTATTTTTACTCGCCGATTTGGATAACAAGAAACCGGTGAATTTCCCTCTTTTATTAAAGGCTTTTTCCATATATAGAATTTTAAGGCGTTTTCTATTCAGTAAAAACAGCTCACTTTTAGGAGTGTCAGATGTCAGAGAAAGAAAAATCAAAAGCACCCGCAGTGGACAGCTCCGTTCTTATTATGGATCTGCTTGCCAGCGCAAATTACCCTATGACCTTGTCTGAAATATGTGACCACACAGGTATCCCCTCTGCCAGTGGCCACCGTATCATCAATACCTTGTTAGAACATCAGATGGTGGCCCATGATCCAAGCCGAAAAAAATCGTATTGCATTGGTTCTAAAATTTTCCAGATCGCCTCTACTATTTACAACAAACAAAGCATCATCCCTTTCTTTTATCCTATTGCTGAAATTCTTAAAAATGAAATTCATAAAACCATCTTTTTAAGTGTGCCAGTGGGTAATACCAGCGTGGTGGTTTCTAAGTTAGAGGTATCACTAAATAATGCCTTTAATATCTACATTGGCCAAACAATGCCTTTGTATCAATCCGCTTCGGGCAAAGCCATACTCTGTATGCGCAACGAAGAATTCCAGCAAAGTTATCTTGCCAGTGAGAAAAAAGTAAACCCGCAAATTAAGCAGGATTGGCAAACCATCCAAGAGGAGTTAGAACGGGCAAAACGTTTAGGTTATGCCGTATCTCACGGGGAGATCGAAGCCGATTTGAGCTGTATTTCTGCGCCTATATTAAACCTACGAAATGAGCCTGTGGCAGCCATTAGCGCGAGTATCAGCGGCGGTTACCTAGATCAGCAAGAAGCCAGGGATAATGCAAAGAAATTAATACAGGCGGCGCGTCAATTATCTTCACGCATTGGCTAAGCGTTTAATACGGTATCATCTATAAAAGAAAACGCCTTAACTCAATGGAGTAAAGGCGTTTGAATGACTACATCAGAATAAAAAGCTTAAAACCCCCATTCAAATCCGGCGCTGATTCGATCTGCATCATCAAATTGGCCATACAGTCCCTCTTCATCCCCGTAAAAGATATCCATAGATACAAAGATATCAAAGTCCGATTCAAGATTATAACTAAGCTGAGGTTGAAGCACGCCATCACCATGATCAGGTGAATGAAGGTTTAGCCATTTAAGCAATAAGGTTTCATTAAACACAGTATGCTCAACCATCAAACTCAAAGTATTTTCTTGGCGTTTTTTTACCAAGGTTTGAGTCTGACCTAATACATTTGACTGAAACCATTGCACTGAGATGAAATAGTCCGTCAGACCTTGATAATCTAATCCTACCAACATCCCCCATTGATCCGCCTGATCTACCCCAGAGACCGATTCCTGAGTCCTATGGTAACGGTTGCTTTCAAAGGCAACTTCGGTCCTTACTATCCAGTCACCAAATACACTACTGGCAGATCCACCAAATAAGTGACTGCGCTTATAATCTGGCGACAATAAAAGCGTACTGCCGTTTAGCTTGGCACTCACCACAGCCTCATCGACATAGTGATAAAGGTAATTTAACGAATAATCCCAATTATTCACAAAGCCGCTATAACGAAGACCAAAATCACTGTTTTCTAAGGACACTTCTGGTGTTTCTGTGTCTGCTAATGACGCTGAGACTCCCGCTGGTACCTTATTAGCATCTGGCACTAATACTGGACTAGAAAACGCAAAAGGAGAGTTTGAAGGCGCGAGTTCATGAGTACTGGTATCCAACACCCACAAGGCTTGTAATGTGCCTTCTTCACCGACCTGAAACTCACCATTAACCATCCACAAAGGAATACGAGAGTCATCAAAATCATCTAAGATAAATTCGCGATAACTCTGTGGATTTACGACATCGAGCAACTTAATGCCATCGGCTTCTCCCCATACAAGCTGCTGCTTACCGATACGCCAATAGCCGCTATCAAAGCCCGCTTGCCAGTAGATTTCTCGTAACGCCAAGTACTCATGATCCCCCTCTAATAGCGGTTCACTGATACCGGCATAGTTGGTAAATTTCTCATCCGACCCAAGCTTGTTTTCAACATCAAAGCGGCTACGGATAATTACGGTTATCTCCCCTATCTCTAAGGGTTGATATAGCTCACTGTCCAAGCGCCACTCAAACTGTTGCCAGCTGTTATCTTCAATGCCATAACTGGTTTGATTGTTCAGGCTATGACTCATCTCTATAGCCAAACCCACACCTGGTATTAATAACAGCAAAGAAGCACTTATAAATATTCTCACTTTGGCGCTCCTCGGCTTAACGCCTGACGAGTGAAAACACTGTTTTTAATCGGCTTGTTATAATTCATGTTGGAAAATACAAATTCAGAACTATGACCTGTTTTATGGTTTTCCATCTTTAGAATATGGCGAGTCCAAATACCTTCAACCTTGCGTACATCACTGATGTTCAAAGTCTTCAAAAGGTTCATCTTAATATCCCAATATTGAGCTTTAACCACTATCCAATTACTTCTATCTACCCAGATTACCTGGCGACCATAACCCAATTCTTTTGCGGTCTTTTTATCAATAGGGGTGGCTTCTAACTTGATCAGCTCCTTGCCTGCTACGGTTTCTGTCGCCAAGGTTTTAAAGCTAAAGTCAGCCATTTCAAACTTACCTTCTTTCTTAATGTCCTCGTAGCTAAAGTCAGTCCCCAGAAAATAATCACCTCTGTCTGATGCTGAGATACGACGTGCTTTTCGAAGGGCAGGCAAATACAGCCATTGATCATCATCACGCTCAGACTCAGCAAAATCATGGATCAAAAAAGCGGTATTTTTGACATTTCTAGGGGACACATAATACAGCACGGTTTGCTTTTCGAGACCGACATATTGACGAAAGCTAACGGTTTCTCTTTGCCTTACCTTGCCTCGTCTATCAACCAAGGTCATGGATAAATGACTGGAACTTTGACGCCCTTCTGGCACCTTATTCACCTGCTCAACGACCCAGTTAGCCTCAGGTAAGTTGGCGACGTCTCCTGCGCTAGCATCATAAGTATAAAAAAGGCCAGATCCGATCAGGCTAATCGCGAGCAGGCTCGCTGCCGTCGTTAACCCCATACCCGGTTTAGCCTCACGCTTTTGCACAATAAATTTAGGTTTAAATAACATGATCAGAGCCGGTAATAGGGTCAAACTAAACAAAAAGCTGGTGACCACAGAAATTGCCACTATGGCACCAAAGTTATTAAGAGGGACCACCTTACTCGATATCAAAACCCCAAAACCTAATGAGATAGCCAATAGATTAAATAACAGTGCACGGCCCGTCGAAGGGTAAAATCTGGCAAAGGTTTTTTTCATGTCTTGCTCCACTTGATACAAAGCGCTCATTCTTTCAATGGTATGTATCGAAAAATCAACACCAAGACCGATAGCTACCGCCGCAAACATAGAGGTGCCTATGCCCAATGAAATAGAGAGAAGCACCATGGATGAATAGACTAATAAGATACTCATGGCGACGGGTATCAAGGTGTAAAACCCTGCCACTGTCGATTTCAATAAGAATGACGAAACCAATAATACCAAGAACAAAGCTATGCCCATCCCGAAGAAATGACTCTCACCTAAATCCTTGATCCAATGATAATTTAATGTCACTCGGCCGGTTAAAGTAGCACTCACCTTATCGTCATTAAACTGAGTATTGAGATACTGCTGAAGACGTTCAACCACCTCTTTGGTATTAACATAAGCACCGTTATTCAAGGTCAGCCGAATATTGGCTTTTTGGTAGTCATAATCCACCTCTTCTTCAAAATCAGTGGGCTCTGCTGAGGCGGAATAGAGTAAGAAAAATTGAGCAATCAAATCCTGATTTTGTGGCAGAGCATAAAAGGTTTTATCACCCCCATTCAATGAGCGATTCATCTGCTTTAGATAGTCAATTAAAGAAGTCGAACCTTCCACATAATCTAGGCTTTGAGCATATTTCTGGAGAGCTTCCATTTTGCTAAGTACATCAAGGTCAAAGATGCCTTCTATCTCATGTGTACTGACGACTATATCTAAGTAATTAGAGCCATCAAAACGGCTATTAATCACCTCATCAGCCACATACAGGGCTTCGCTTGGGTGGAATGTTTTTATTCTTTCTTCATCCACCACTAGGTAGCTTGCTGCAAATAAACCAATAGCGAAGATAAACACAGATAAAACCACAATGCTTTTAGCAAAACGCGCTGTGATACTACCTAGGAAAATCATAAAGCGTGCGGTCATATCATGTTTTTTAGAACGGATTTTTTCAGCATAAGCCGCTCTCACTTCTGTCTTAATCAAGCTCATTGCAGCAGGCAGCACGATTAACGAATAGAACCAAGCAACAGCAACACCCACAGCAGTAAATAAACCAAAAAATTTAAACGGAGGCATATAAGCTGCAAAATACAAGCCCATAAAACCCGCGACTGTGGTTAGAGTCGTTAAGGTAATAGGACGCCACATTTCCATCATTGTCTGAATAATAGATTCTTTTATCTCTTCATCGGGATAAAGAGCGCGACGATCAAAATATTCACTGTAAATATGAATACTGTCTGCCACTGAAATGCCAATCAAAATCACGGGTAACGCATTGGTGATAACATAAAAAGGCACACCAAAAAGCGCCATGCTCGCAATTGTCATCAACACGGAAGCGGCAATAATCACATTCCCCATGATGATAGGGCCAAATCGTAAAAAAGCGATAAATACAATTAGGGTAATGATCACACCTGCAAGTGGGTTTAAACGTTTGGCATCGGCATCGATATAACTGCCAAGATAACCCGATACAGCTCCTTCGCCCGCGACATAAAGCTTGATACCTTGCGGTAAAACGAGCTCATTCATTGCCTTAACTATGTCGTTATAACTTTGCTCTACCTGTTTCTCATCTAATAATTCGGCAACCACTAAGGTGGCAGACTCATCTTGCGCAACCAAACTTCCTTGATAAAGTGGGAAGTCCCGAATAGCATCACGCACAATCAAAGCCTCAGCTTGGTTCTCTATTTCATATTCATAAAAGGGCTCAACTTCCATACCCTCCTCTGTACCAAAAATATTATTCTCAGTGGCCAAACTGGTAATGCCGTCTGGATCGATGTTAGTCAAATTCAGCACTACATCCGTCACAAGCTGAACCGTATTAAGCCCTTCTGGAGTGAAAATAGACTCATTTGCCACCACAGCAATGACGAGAGGATCACTCAATCCAAAAGTACGCTTAACCTTTTCGCGGTAAAGCAAAGCACTGTTGTCATCGGCTAAAAAAGCATCAGCTCGGGTATCTTTAGTCAATTGAGTGATATTGGAAATAACGCCCGCCATCAGAAGCAATCCCAATAGGAGAACTCGCTTAGGGTGATTGACCACCCAACTAAACAGCTGATAAGCCTTACCTCTATCCAGCATTCTCATATCAGAATGATTAAGGGGGACTGAGTTTTTCATTTCTAACTCCTGTTACAGAAATTACTGTAATTTTAATATATAAGAATGCATATGCATGTATTTATTTAAATAAAAAGAATAACGCAATGAAAGCCGCTAACCTTTTTAAAACTAGTGGCTGTGGGCTTTCATCTCATCTAAAAATTGATCTGCGCTTAATTTTGTTGATGACCACCAAGCGCAGGCTTCTAAACGATTTATCCAAGCCATTAAATTTGGATATTTTAATATTGGCATCTGGCTATCCTGGTAATACATGACAGGAGCCGCAACTGACATATCAGCAATACTGACCTCATCCCCACAAAGGTAGGCTTGTTTAGCAAGGTGTTGATCAAGTACTTGGCAGCTATGATGAAATTTTTCCTCTTGTTTATTTTCAGGTTTAAAAGTGCGATTAACACCCCAAGCCGGCAGTAAAATACGATTGAAGTGATAACCAGATTGAGTTAATCCAGAATCGCTAGCTTGCCAAAATAACCAAGACATCACATCAGATTGCTGTGAAAACCCAGACAATTCTGGTACCCGTTTCACTTCGAGGAGATTTATCAGATACAGTAAAATAGCATTTGACTCAGTGACCCGCTGTCCTCTTTTATCATCAACTAAAACAGGAATTTGTCCCTTTGGATTTACCTTCAAAAAAGCACTTTCCTGCTGCTCTCTTTTATGAATCTGAACTAATTCTTGCTGTATATTTAAATCAACAAAGGGCTTTAAGTATTCAATTAAAACCGTCACTTTAAGCGCATTCGTTGTCACTGGATAAGTATATAATTTCATCAATAGTTCTACTCTTAATTTAAATGCATATGCATCTATCCAGGTAAATATTTAGCTTTTAAAGGATACTATCTTACGACTTAAATCATGTAGTAACTGCGTATTCTCAAGCCCTAAATGTGCCATTAAATCGTCTTGTGCCTGCCTCCAAGGTTGTAAGCACTGTTCAAATAGATCTTTACCCGACGCACTCAAACTTAACCACTTTTCCTTTTTATTCTTGCCTTCGCTTACCAATATATAGCCATCTCTAATTAAAGGTTTTAATGCTCTAGATACGGTAGGTTGCTCCATAGAAAGGTGTTCTTGCAAATCCTTAGCACTGGCTTTATGCATCACATCAATCACCCTCAATACAGAAAATTGAGTTGAGCGAATACCTAAAGCAGATAACCTATCATTGTAAGCTTGGCTCACAATGCGGTCTGCACGGCGTATGGATAAGGCTAAACATGCTTCTATTTGATTTTTCATATTTACAAAATACATGCATACGCATTAAATATCAATTGTTCTTTAAAAATAGATAAGATCACACAAAGTAAACAACTAGCATTCTGTGATTTTTGCCATGAGATATTACAATTCTAGTCAGCAATAAAGAGGAATGTGTCATATATTTAAACATGTAAAAAAGTTGTTATTAGCCTACTAAAACAGTCATTTCAGATCATCTGATGGTCGTTTTAACGTTAGAAAATACAGTTAAATATAACCCTTTAAACTCGTTTTCTGACTTAATTACAATCAACAGGAAGCGCGTATATGCAAATCAATAAAAACCTACACCCCTTTGATCGCGCTTTTAGAGGCGTTACAGGTATCGTTTTAACGGCATTTACTTTTTTAAATGGTGATTTTTTACAAGAACCTTTCTTAGAGATTTTGATTGGTACTTTTGGGGTGCTTAATCTTATTTCCTTATTTACAGCTTGGTGCCCTGTTTATCACATTGCAGGTATTAGTACTCGATCCAAAAAGACCCCCTAACCCAAAGTTAGCTATCTATGCTTCAGATTTCGGAATTACAACAAGATAGACATTTTCGCTGGCAACTTATTGGCGCTTGTTTGGTCGTCGCTATCCTTGTTTCGATAATTTACGTTGTTGTGTCATATCGTCTCTCAGCAGATCTTGGTGTTCGCATAGAATTGAATTCACTTGAAAAGCAAACCTTATTATTACATGCAGCGTTAATAGAAGCGGACAACCAACCGGAACAGCGTATTTCAGAGTTAATGCATCTTATTCATTTAAACGAAGAAGACAATGCCGTCTTTTATATTAGTATTCATGGACCTAATTTTGATTGGTCTATGAAGCAAAATATGTCAGTTGAAAATATTGCAAGGCTACAAGAAAGTATTAATCGACAGCAGAGTATGATGAGCAATGTTAATGGCATGGAAACCATCAAAGGAGATTACCTTCTTTGGCAATTTGTTACGGGTGAAGGTTATCAGATACATTTTTACTCCATGGCTAACAGCATAGAAACCACGTTAAATTATATTGCTAAACGACTTTCAATCACATCGATCATAGTCATTTGGATTGCTATATGGTGTGCATTAGTCCTATCATTTTGGATGAGTAAAAGGGTCGAAAGTAAGAATAATGCACTACTTAATCTAGCAACACACGACCAACTAACAGGGCTCCCAAATCGATTATATTTAGTCGATATGATGAAAAAGGCCATACCAAGTGAGCCTTCTCATGAAGCACCGCTGCCAGACTATCAAGCTAGCCTTTTTGTTATAGATTTAGATAAATTTAAAGAAGTGAATGACACTTTAGGCCATGCGGCTGGAGACAAACTACTAATAGAAGTGTCAATAAGGCTCTTAAGCATCCTAACACGTGAGCAAACCTTAGTTAGAACCGGTGGTGATGAATTTCTCATCTGGGCACCCACTTTATCTAAAGAGCAGGCAGAAAAGCTTGCATCAAATCTTGTACAGGTATGTGAAGAACCTATCCTCATAAATCAGCTTGCTATTAATACCGGGGCTAGCATAGGTGTATGCCATTACCCTCAACACGGGGTAAATACCGATACCCTAATAGCTAATGCGGATAACGCTATGTATGAGGCTAAACAAAAACACTGTGGTTGGATGTTATTTAATGAAAAAGAAATAAATAACGGACATCAAAGATTGCGTTTAAGAGCAGATTTAAATGATGCTTTCAAGCAAAGCCAAATCAAATTCTATTACCAACCAAAAGTTGATCTAATTAGTGGTGAAATTACCGGCGTTGAAGCTTTGGCTCGCTGGTTTCATCCACAAGAAGGCTTACTTAGCCCCATTCACTTCATTGATTTAATTGAACAAAGCGGCAGGGTTCAAGAGTTTGGACGTTATGTCATTCGTAGTATTATTATTCAACTTTCCCATTGGCAAGCACAAGGCTCAAGTATCCCTGTTGCGATTAACCTATCTCCCTATAACCTTCTTGATCCTGGCCTTATCAATTTTATTAAAGCGCTTTTAAACAAGCACCAAGTTAGCCCGAGAATGTTAGAAATTGAACTGACAGAGAGTGCCACCAGCTTAAAAATACAGAGTATTTCCCACAAATTTGATGAACTAAAGCGTCTTGGTATCCCACTCGCCATTGACGACTTTGGTACAGGTATGAGCTCCTTGTCCTATATTAG
>Ga0105354_1000036_pt1 | contig 90355 bp, 82 predicted proteins | sample GOMGulsemesocosm_FD_83658 | JGI IMG/M metagenome (GOLD analysis project Ga0105354, IMG submission 83658) | Methane-oxidizing microbial communities from mesocosms in the Gulf of Mexico - GOM9B Gulf of Mexico | ecosystem: Environmental > Aquatic > Marine > Cold seeps | place: USA: Gulf of America...
CTAAAATTCAAGCAGGAATGGCAGATTGTATTATTGCAGGTGGAGCAGAAAGCATGAGTAGCGTTCCAATGACGGGTTTTAAACCTGAATTAAATTACGATGCTATTGTAAAAGCTGGTCACGAAGATTATTATTGGGGAATGGGAAATACTGCAGAAGCAGTAGCAAAACAATTCAATGTATCTCGTGAAGACCAAGATGAGTTTGCTTACAATTCTCATATGAAAGCTTTAAGAGCTCAAGCTGAAAATCGTTTTCAAGACCAAATTGTGCCAATAAATGTTGAACAAACATATATTGATGCTAACGGAAAAAAAGCTACAAAATCTTACACAGTAACTAAAGATGAAGGTCCAAGAGCAGGAACAAGCAAGGAAGCTTTAGCAAAACTTAGAGCAGTATTTGCTGCTGGCGGAAGTGTAACTGCTGGAAACTCTTCTCAAATGAGTGATGGAGCCGCTTTTGTAATGGTAATGAGTGAAGCTATGGTAAAAGAATTAAATCTTGAACCAGTAGCGCGAATGGTTAACTATGCAGCTGCAGGAGTTGAACCAAGAATTATGGGAATTGGACCAGTAAAAGCCATTCCAAAAGCATTAAAACAAGCAGGATTAAAGCAAGACGATTTAAGTTTAATCGAATTAAACGAAGCATTTGCATCGCAATCTTTAGCTGTAATTAGAGAACTAAATTTAAATCCAGATATCATAAACGTAAATGGTGGCGCAATTGCATTAGGTCATCCATTAGGTTGTACAGGAGCAAAACTTTCTGTTCAGTTATTTGATGAAATGCGTAAGCAAAACATGAGTGGAAAATACGGTGCAGTTACTATGTGCGTAGGAACTGGTCAAGGTGCTTGTGGAATTTTTGAATTTTTAAAATAATAAAACAACATTATTTATTGTCCGGTCGAGCGCAGTCGAGACCTTATTAACCGGATATATTACTAATAAATCTCGATTACGCTCGAACAATCAATTTAATTAGAATTAAGATTATGGCAACAAACGAAAAAGAATTATTAAGAGGTGGACAATTCCTTGTAAAAGAAACAAATTGTGAAGATGTGTTTACTCCTGAAGATTTTTCAGAAGAACAAAACATGATGAAAGAAGCAGTTGGAGAATTTAACGAACGTGAAATTATTCCACATAAAGCACGTTTTGAAGCTAAAGACTTTGCACTCACCGAAGAAGTAATGCGTAAAGCTGGAGAATTAGGCTTTTTAGGTGTTGCTGTACCAGAAGCTTATGGTGGATTAGGAATGGGATTTGTATCTACGGTTTTAACTTGTGATTATATTTCATCTGGAACAGGCTCTTTTAGTACCGCTTTTGGAGCACATACAGGAATTGGAACAATGCCAATTACACTTTATGGAACCGAAGCACAGAAACAAAAATACGTTCCTAAATTAGCGACTGGAGAATGGTTTGGAGCGTATTGCTTAACAGAACCAGGCGCAGGTAGTGATGCTAATTCTGGAAAAACAACTGCAGAATTATCTGCAGATGGAAAAACATACAAGATTAACGGTCAAAAAATGTGGATTTCAAACGCAGGTTTTTGTAGTGTTATGATTGTTTTTGCTCGTATAGAAGGTGATAAAAACATTACGGGTTTCATTGTAGAAAATGAAGCTTCTAATGGAATCACAATGGGTGAAGAAGAACACAAATTAGGAATTAGAGCAAGTTCTACAAGACAAGTATTCTTTAATGATTGTGTTGTTCCTGTAGAAAACATGTTAGCAGGAAGAGGCGAAGGATTTAAAATTGCCATGAATGCTTTAAATGTTGGTCGTATAAAATTAGCAGCTGCTTGTTTAGATTCACAACGTCGTATTTTAACTACTGCTGTAAATTATGCTAACGAGCGTAAACAATTTAAAACACCAATTGCCAACTTTGGTGCTATAAAAACAAAATTAGCCGAAATGGCAACCAGTGCATATGCTGGCGAAAGTGCAACATATAGAGCTTCTAAAAACATTGAAGATAGAATTGCATTACGTGAAGCTGCTGGAAATACACATCAAGAAGCAGAACTTAAAGGTGTAGAAGAATATGCTATAGAATGTTCTATTCTAAAAGTTGCAGTTTCTGAAGATGTACAAAGTTGTGCAGATGAAGGGATTCAAATTTTTGGAGGTATGGGATTCTCTGAAGAAACACCTATGGAAGCGGCTTGGAGAGATGCACGTATTGCTCGTATCTATGAAGGTACAAACGAAATTAACCGTATGCTTTGCGTAGGAATGTTAGTAAAGAAAGCCATGAAAGGTCATGTGGATTTATTAGGTCCAGCTATGAAAGTTCAAGAAGAATTAATGGGAATTCCTTCTTTTGAAACACCAGATTATTCTGAGTTATTTTCGGAAGAAAAGCAAATGATTGCAAAACTTAAAAAAGTATTTTTAATGGTTGCTGGTGCTGCTGTTCAAAAATTTGGACCTCAATTGGAAGAACACCAACAATTATTGATTGCAGCGTCTAATATTTTAATTGAAATATACATGGCGGAATCGGCTATTTTAAGAACCGAAAAGAATGCCAAACGTTTTGGAGCAGATAAGTAAGCCGTTCAAATTGCTATGGCTAAATTATACTTATACCATGCAGTAGATATTGTTGAAAAAAGCGGAAAAGAAAGTATTATTTCTTTTGCTGAAGGCGACGAGCAACGCATGATGCTTATGGGTCTTAAACGTTTCACGAAATACGCTAACTATCCAGACATAGTAGATTTAAGAAACGAAATCGCTGAAAAAGTAAAAGCAGAGAATAAATACTGCTTCTAAAAACATAAAAATTAAGTTTAGTTTTAATTAAGTAAAAATGCTTCTCTCCTATTTTGAGAAGCATTTTTTTTTAGTTTAGATATAAACACTTTAGACTTGACTTTCTCATTATTTTAGGTTAACCTAGTTTAACTACTGATATAAAACACATGTGCTGAATTTATTTCAGTATTAAAACGATTTCATATCATCATAACTGTTAAACAAACCAATACACAACACTTTAAAAAAGCCTCAAAATTCGTGTAGAATTTTGAGGCTTTAAATTTTAGTAAGTAATTTCATTATAATACATTTTTCAGATTCTAAATTAAAAAATAATTTCGAAATTTCATGCACCATACTTCATTTAAAAAAAATGAAGTAAAATAACAAAACTCTAACAGAATGTGAGTTCAAGAAAAGCAATTTAATTGGTATCTTTACTGCTTTGCTTTGCTATGACAAATTTTGAAGAAAATATAGAAGTTAAAGGCGCTAGAGTCCATAACTTAAAAAATATAGATGTTACCATTCCTAGAGAGAAATTGGTGGTTATAACAGGACTTTCGGGTTCTGGAAAATCGTCTTTGGCTTTCGATACTATTTATGCGGAAGGACAACGTCGTTACATAGAGACCTTTAGCGCATATGCTAGACAGTTTTTAGGCGGATTAGAACGTCCAGATGTAGATAAAATTGATGGTCTTTCGCCAGTAATTGCCATAGAACAAAAAACCACGAGTAAATCACCAAGATCTACTGTTGGAACCATTACCGAAATATACGATTTCTTACGTTTATTATTTGCTCGTGCAAGTGATGCTTACAGCTTTAATAGTGGCGAAAAAATGGTGAGTTATAACGACGAGCAAATTAAAGCGCTTATTATAGAAAGCTATAAAGGCAAACGCATTAATATTTTAGCGCCTGTAGTACGTTCTAGAAAAGGGCATTACCGCGAATTATTCGAGCAAATTGCCAAACAAGGATTTGTAAAAGTGCGAACAGATGGCGAAATAAAGGATTTGGTTAAAGGCATGAAACTGGATCGTTATAAAATGCACGATATTGAAATTGTGATTGACCGTTTGGTGATAGACGATTCTCAAGATAACGATAAACGCTTAGACGAAAGTATAAATACAGCCATGTATCATGGAGAAGATGTCTTAATGGTAATTAACCAAGACACACAAGAAGCGCGTTATTTTAGTCGTAATTTAATGTGTCCAAGTTCTGGGATTTCTTATCCAAATCCGGAACCTAATAATTTTTCGTTTAACTCACCAAAAGGCGCTTGCCAAAACTGTAATGGGATTGGTGATTTGTACCAAGTGAATACCGAAAAAATTATTCCAGACGATAAAATTTCTATTAAAAATGGTGCTATTGCGCCTTTAGGTGAAGCTAAACAGACCTGGATTTTTAAGCAATTAGAAACTATTGCAACTAGATATAATTTTAAATTAACCGATGCTTTTAAGGATATTCCAAAGGAAGCACAACAAATGATTATGTTTGGTGGAAACGAAAAATTCACTGTTAACTCTAAAGCGCTTGGCGTAGCTAGAGATTATAAAATAGATTTTGAAGGTGTTGCTAATTTTATTGAAAGTCAGTACGAAAATGCCGAATCTACATCACTAAAACGATGGGCTAAAGATTATATGGACAAAGTCTCTTGTCTGGTTTGTGAAGGTTCGCGTTTACGTAAAGAATCGCTTTATTTTAAAGTAAATGGTAAAAACATAGCCGATTTAGCAAACGCGGATATTGTGGATTTAGCCGAATGGTTTAAAGTCTTACCACAGTATTTAGAGAAAAATCAGTTAAAAATTGCTGAAGAAGTTATAAAAGAAATTAATGCCAGATTACAATTTTTATTAGATGTAGGACTAACCTATTTATCGTTAAACCGAAGCTCTAAATCGCTTTCTGGTGGAGAAGCACAACGTATTAGATTAGCCACACAAATTGGGTCACAATTAGTTGGTGTGTTATATATTTTAGATGAACCAAGTATTGGATTACACCAACGTGACAACGAAAAACTAATAAATTCTTTAGAATCTTTACGAGATATTGGAAACTCGGTAATTGTGGTAGAACACGACAAAGATATGATAGAACGTGCAGATCACGTTATTGATATTGGACCAAGAGCAGGAAAACATGGAGGCGAAATTATTTCCGAAGGAAAACCTGAAGATTTAATTAAAGAAAACACCTTAACTGCGGATTATATTACCGGAAAGAAAAAAATTGAAATCCCAAAAGAACACAGAAAAGGAAACGGTAATTTCTTAGAATTAAAAGGTTGTACAGGAAATAACTTAAAAAACGTTTCTATTAAATTGCCATTAGGACAAATGATTGGTGTGACAGGTGTTTCGGGAAGTGGAAAAAGCACATTAATTAACGAAACCTTATACCCTATTTTAAACGCACATTATTTTAATGGTGTGAAACGTCCAATGCCGTACAAAAGCATAAAAGGTTTAGAACATATAGATAAGGTTATAGATATTAATCAGTCGCCAATTGGTAGAACACCTAGAAGTAATCCTGCAACTTACACCAAAACGTTTGACGAAATAAGAAGTCTTTTTGCTAAAGTTCCAGAAGCTATGATTAGAGGTTACAAACCTGGACGTTTTAGTTTTAATGTAAAAGGCGGACGATGCGAAACTTGCCAAGGTGGCGGATTACGAGTGATTGAAATGAATTTCCTTCCAGATGTTTATGTGGAATGTGAAACCTGCCAAGGAAAACGTTTTAACCGTGAAACATTAGAAATTAGATATAAAGGAAAAAGCATTAGCGATACGTTAAACATGACCATTGATGAAGCTGTAGATTTCTTTGAAAATATTCCAAAAATCCACAGAAAACTTAAAACCATTAAAGATGTTGGTTTAGGCTATATCACATTAGGTCAACAAAGCACAACGCTTTCTGGTGGAGAAGCACAACGTATAAAATTAGCAACCGAGTTAAGTAAACGCGACACAGGAAACACCTTTTATATTTTAGACGAACCTACAACAGGTCTTCATTTTGAAGACATTAGAGTACTAATGATTGTTTTAAATAAATTAGCCGATAAAGGAAATACCGTTTTAATTATTGAGCACAATTTAGATGTCATTAAAACGGTAGATTACATTATAGATGTTGGTCCAGAAGGTGGAAAAGGTGGTGGAAAAATAATTGCAAAAGGTACTCCAGAAGAAGTTGCAAAACACAAAACAAGTCATACCGCGCGTTTTTTGAAATTAGAGTTAAAGTAAAAAACGAGTAATTATTCAGTAACAAATTGAATAATAAAAAAATATCCTATTTTAGTAAGCTGTATTAATTTCTATTAGAAATTTTAATGCAACTTCAATAATTATAAAACATAAAAAATGAGAAACGAAAAACATCATAAAGGCTGGAACGAAATAAAAACAAACGATTCTTGGGCATTATTTAAAATAATGGGCGAATTTGTTAATGGATATGAGAAAATGAGTTCAATTGGTCCATGTGTTTCAATTTTTGGTTCTGCTAGAACTAAACCTGATCATAAATATTATAAACTAGCCGAAAGCATGTCTAAAAGCATTGTAGATGCTGGTTATGGTGTAATTACTGGTGGAGGACCAGGAATTATGGAAGCAGGAAATAAAGGTGCACATTTGGCTGGTGGAACATCGGTTGGATTAAATATAGACTTACCTTTTGAGCAACACGATAATCCATATATAGACAAAGGTAAAAGTTTAGATTTTGACTACTTTTTTGTTAGAAAAGTAATGTTTGTAAAGTACTCTCAAGGTTTTGTAGTTATGCCTGGAGGATTTGGAACTTTAGACGAATTATTTGAAGCTATTACTTTAATACAAACCCATAAAATTGAAAAATTCCCTATTATTTTAGTAGGTATTGAATTTTGGAAAGGTTTAATGGAGTGGATTAAATCAACACTTTTAGACAAATTTGAAAATATAAGTCCTAAAGATTTAGACTTAATTCATTTGGTAGATACCGAAGAAGAAGTGGTAGATATTCTAAACAACTTCTACGATTCTGCAAATCTGAGTCCTAATTTCTAAGTTTAAACGCAACGTTTATCTAAACGTAGCATCTTTTGAAGAACTAACATATAATAATTCCATTGCTTATTAAAACCAAGCAATGGAATTTCTCGTAAACTTTATAAACACAATCTCTTGAACAAACAACATCTTGTATTTCTACTTTTTATTCTAAATCTAACTTTAGGTTTTAGTCAGAATAGTATTAAAATGACTGCTGAATTACATTCGGAAGAACGTTCTATTTCTATTGTTCAAGATGTGGTTTTTACTAATAGTTCTTCAGAAGCATTAAACACTATTTATTTACAAGATTGGACACATAGTTATTCAGCTAAAAATACACCTTTAGCTAATAGGTTTGCCGAAGAATTTAAAAACACCTTTCATTTTGCAAATGATGATGATCGTGGCGAAACTTCCATTTCAAAATTATCTATTAACAACCAAAATTTAGATTTTAAACGTTTAGAAAATCAGATTGATATTATAAAAATTAATTTGCCTAATACATTAGCTCCAAATGCAAGTGTTTCGCTTCATTTAGAATATAACATAAAAGTTCAAAACGATAAGTTTACACGTTATGGTGTAAATGCAGATAACGATTATCATTTAAGATATTGGTACATTGTTCCTGCGGTTTTTGATGGCGATTGGCACTATTACAGTAATAAAGATTTAGACGATCAATATGTTGCACCATATCAAATGGATTTAACGTTTACGTATCCTGAGAATTATCGTTTAATCTCTGCTTTAAATACTAAAAACGAAAGTCTTTCAGCTACAAAAAAAACAACAACTCTTGCTGGAGAACATGTATTAAGCAGTAAACTCTCTTTAGTTAAAACCGAAGTTTATAATACCGTAGAAACCGATTTCTACAATATTGTAAGTAATGTCGATTTAGAAAAATTAGAACCTTTTGAAACTGCGGTTATAAACGATAAAGTAGCATCTTATATCACAAATTTATTTGGCAATTATCCAAATAAAAAAATGATGTTAACCTATATAGATTACAAAAAAGAACCTATTTATGGGTTAAATCTTCTTCCGGATTTTATTAGACCTTTTCCAAATACATTTCAGTATGAATTTAAAGTTTTAAAATTATCGCTTAGACATTATTTAGAAAACACGCTTTTACTAAATCCTAGAGAAGACCAATGGATTATAGACGGAATACAGACTTATGTTTTAATGAAATATGCCGAAACTTATTATCCTAACACCAAAATTCTTGGGGATTTAGCCAATGTTTGGGGCGTAAGAACATTTCATGCTTCCGATTTAAAATTTAACGAACAATACAATTTTCTATACTTACACATGGCAAGATCTGGTTTAGATCAACCTATTGGTATGGCTAAAGATTCTCTAATAAAATTTAACAAAAACATATCTAATAAATACAAAGCCGGAATTGGTTTAGATTATTTAAATAAATACGTTGGAGATAATAAAATAGACAAAACCATTTCAAATTTTATTAAAACTGAAAAACTTAAACCTATAAATAGAACAGTTTTTAAGACGTATATCACTAATGCTACAGACAAAGACTTAAACTGGTTTTTTGACGAATATGTAGACACTAATATTAAAATAGATTATAAAATTAAAAAACTGAAGGTTAAAGGCGATTCTGTGCAATTAACTTTAAGAAATTTAAGAACTTCTAAAATGCCACTTTCACTTTACAGCTTAGATAAAGACAGTATTTTAGATGTAAAATGGTTAAAAGGTTTTAGTGGCGATACTACTATAGTTGTAAAAAATAACGCCGCTTCTAGATTTTCTATTAATTATGAAAACACATTTCCAGAAATAAGTACTAGAAATAATTCTAGAAACGTAAAAGGTTGGTTTAATAAACCTTTACAATTTAGATTATTTAAGGATATAGAAGATCCTAATTATAATCAGGTGTTTTTTATGCCAGAATTTGAATATAATTTTTACGATGGTGTAACTATTGGACCTAAACTTTACAATAAAACTATATTAAGTAAGCGCTTTTTATATAGACTAAGTCCTTTATATGCTACTAAAAGTAAACAACTGGTTGGTAGCGGTTCTTTAATTTATAATTTTTTAAATGAAAACGAATCTAACTACAAAACTAAAATAGGATTTTCTGGAGAATATTTTAACTACGCTCCTAACCTATCTTATTATAGTTATAATCCGTACCTAATTTTTAGTTTTAGAAACCCAGAAGATTTAAGAGATAATTATTCCAGACGTTTAATTTTTAGATACGTAACTGTGTCTAGAGATGTAGATCCAACTGGCGAATTTGAAACCATTGGAGATCCAAAATACAGTGTTTTTAATGCTAGTTATGGCGAAGCAGATCCTAACTTAAAAAACTTCTTTTCTTGGAATACAGATTTACAAATAGCCAAAGATTTTGGTAAAGTATCTGCTACTTTAGAATACAGAAAACTAACCGAAAGCAATAGACAATTTAATGTGAGATTATTCTCTGGAGCATTTCTATACAACAAAACAGCAGACGATTCGGACTTTTTTAGTTTTGCTTTAGACAGACCATCGGATTATTTATTTGATTACGATTATTTAGGACGAAGCGAAACCGAAGGTTTACTTAGTCAACAATTAATAACCTCGGAAGGTGGATTTAAATCTAAATTAAGCACACCATTTGCCAACCAATGGATTACAACTGCCAATACAAGTACTACAATTTGGCGTTATATTATGGCTTACGGTGATATTGGAATGGTAAACAGCAAAGGTTTTAGCCCAAAATTTGTTTACGATTCTGGAATTAGATTAAACCTAGTAGAAGATTATTTTGAGCTTTATTTCCCAGTACATTCTAATTTAGGTTGGGAAATTGGTGAAAACAACTATGGTGAACGCATTAGATTTAAAGTCACTTTATCTCCTAAAACCTTACTTGGCTTATTTACTAGACGTTGGTATTAATTGGTTTAAAAAAATCAATAATTTCATACTACAGAACAAAAAAAACACTAATTATCTTACTTTGATAATTAATTTTATGCGCTCTTAATTATGCGCTTTAGTCATTCTTACACAAGGAATTTTCAGCTTTTCCTCCACCATTTTCAATGAATACTTACAAACATATAAATAGAATAAATTAATTATCTTTACGGGATAACAGTAACAGTAAACTTACTATATCCTGACTTATTTACGGGATATCGACGATAAAAGTAACTTTATAACACGTTAGGCAACATTTGATATGAACGCATTCAAAATAGATGAAACACAAGAGTTAATTCCTATAAAAAGAAATAACAATCTATGGATTCATCATATAAATGGTGTACCGCAAAATCAAACGCCTTCTAAATTATTCAAGTTTTATTCATTAAATGAATATAATGTGGAAGCGATAAAAGATTCATATCTATATCTAAATAATCCTTCTGAATTTAATGACCCTTTCGATTGTACTTATAATTTGATTGAAGAGAAACAAATAAAGCCTCTAGATGGATTTTATGTTCCTATTCAAAATAATGTTGGAAATAAAGGTATTTGCTGTTTATCAACAATTGAGAATAATCCATTAATGTGGCCACATTATACGAATTCATATAAAGGATTTGCGATTAGATTTAAACCTGATTTTAAAATTCATTTAGATTCAGGAATGGAAAATCATAGATTAATGAGAGTGATTTATTCACAAAATCCAAACAAGGTTAGTGAAAAAATGCCTTTTGCGAATTCATATCAATTAGGAATTAAATTAGAACATTGGTCGTACGAAAACGAATGGAGACTTGTAGTTGATAAAACTGATAACGATTTCAGAAAATTAAGATATCCAAAAGATAATATTTTGGAGTTTATTTTTGGTTATAGATTTTTCGAATTAAAAGATAAAAAGGAAATTGAATTACGGAATGAATTACTTCGTATAATAAAGGAAAAATTTCCTAATGTTCCGAAATTTACTATGGGTCCAGATTTTGACATTTTCAATCTGAAAAAAATGAGATTATTTGACGCTGAAGAAGTTTATGATTTTAAATAAAAAACGTTGCCTAACAACGGGATATAACTAATAAAAACCTCTAATACTTTTCTAAAAAACCAAACACAAACTAAGTCTAATATCTTGATTATAAACTAAAAACCAACTCAATTAGATATTAAACAATTCTTACCAAAAAGCTCATTTTTGCTATTTTTAAATAAAATCGTCATTAAAAATATAGTTTTATTATCAAATTATTAAAAATTTAAGAATTTACAACGTTGTAGAAACAACTTTAATTCACTAGATTTGTGTACTAAACTAATAGCTCATGTCATCCAAAATTAAGCAAAAGGAAGAATTATCTTTCGCAGACTTTAAAACTGAAATTTTAAACGATTATAAACTTGCTGTAACCAGTAGAGAATGTAGTCTTTTAGGTCGTAGAGAAGTTTTAACCGGTAAAGCAAAATTTGGAATTTTTGGCGATGGTAAAGAAGTACCACAATTAGCCTTAGCCAAAGCTTTTAAAAACGGAGATTTTAGGTCTGGTTATTACCGCGACCAAACTTTTATGATGGCAATTGGAGAGCTTAACATAGAAAGCTTTTTTGCTGGATTATATGCTAATACAGATTTAGAGCAAGAACCAATGTCTGGTGGAAGACAAATGGGCGGACATTTTTCTACCCATAGTTTAGACCAAGACGGAAATTGGAAAAATTTAACAGAGCAAAAAAACTCAAGTTCAGATATCTCACCTACTGCAGGACAAATGCCGCGTTTATTAGGTTTAGCGCAAGCGTCTAAAATTTACAGACATGTAGAAGGTATAGACACAACTAATTTTTCTAATGAAGGAAATGAAGTGGCTTGGGGTACTATTGGAAACGCAAGTACTAGCGAAGGTTTATTTTTTGAAACCATAAACGCTGCTGGTGTTTTACAGGTACCAATGGTAATGAGTGTTTGGGATGATGAGTACGGAATTTCGGTTCACGCTAGACACCAAACCACAAAAGAAAATATTTCAGATATATTAAGAGGTTTCCAAAGAAATGAAGATGGAAATGGTTACGAAATCCTTAATGTAAAAGGTTGGGATTATCCAACATTAATAGAAACTTACGAAAAAGCAAGCGAAATTGCTCGTACAGAACACGTACCAGTTTTAATTCACGTTAACGAATTAACTCAACCACAAGGACATTCTACTTCTGGATCTCACGAACGCTACAAAAATGAAGATAGATTAGCTTGGGAACGCGAATTTGATTGTAATGTTAAATTCCGCGAGTTTGTTATTGCTAACAGTTTTGCAACTGAAGAAGAATTAGACGCTATAGATAAAGACATTAAAAAACAAGTCCGCGATGGTAAAAAAGCGGCTTGGTCTAATTACTTAAATCCAATTATAACCGAAAGAACTTCGGTTTTAGATACTTTAAAAGCAGTTTCAAATTCTAGCGAGAATAAAGTTTTTATAGATAAAATCATCAGTAATTTAGAAACTATAAAAGAACCTAACCGTAAAGACGTTTTATCTTCGGCAAGACAAGTTTTACGTTATGTAGTCAAAGAATCTTCAGCCGAAAAACAGAATTTACAACAATGGATTAACGCTTATTTTGCTAAAATTCAGCCAGAATATTCATCGGATTTATATAACGATAGTGATTCAAACGCTACAACTATAAAAGAAGTATTACCAGAATTTGATACCAATGCAGAAGATGTAGATGGTAGAGTTGTAATAAGAGAAAACTTTGACGCTATTTTTAGTAAATATCCAGAAACTTTAGTCTTTGGAGAAGATGCTGGAGCAATTGGAGATGTAAATCAAGGTTTAGAAGGTTTACAAGAAAAATATGGCGAATTAAGAGTTGCAGATGTTGGTATTCGCGAAGCTACCATTTTAGGACAAGGAATTGGAATGGCAATGCGTGGCTTACGTCCAATAGCAGAAATTCAGTATTTAGATTATATTTTATACGCATTACAAATTATTAGCGACGATTTAGCCACCTTACGTTACAGAACCAAAGGAAAGCAAAAAGCACCATTAATTATTAGAACTCGTGGACATAGACTAGAAGGTATTTGGCATTCTGGATCTCAAATGGGCGGAATAATTAATTTAGTGCGTGGTGTTCACGTTTTAGTCCCTAGAAATATGACTAAAGCTGCTGGATTCTATAACACATTATTAGAAAGCGACGAACCTGCCATTGTTGTAGAATGCTTAAATGGTTATCGTTTAAAAGAAAAAATGCCTACAAATTCTGGTGAATACAAAACACCATTAGGAGTTGTAGAAACAATAAAAGAAGGAACAGATATTACTTTAGTATCTTACGGTTCTACTTTAAGAATTATTACAGAAGCTGCTAAGCAATTATTAGAAGTTGGTATTAATGTAGAGGTTATAGATGTACAAAGTTTATTACCTTTTGATATTAACCATGACATTGTTAAAAGTGTCGCTAAAACAAATCGTTTAATGGTTATAGACGAAGACGTTTCTGGAGGCGCAAGTGCTTTTATTCTAGACAAGATATTAAACACACAAAACGCTTATAAACATTTAGATAGTAAACCATTAACATTAACTGCTAAAGAGCACAGACCAGCTTATGGTACAGATGGAGATTACTTCTCTAAACCAAGTATAGAAGATGTTTTTGAAGCTGTTTACAACGTTTTTAACGAAGTAAACCCAAATGAGTTTCCTACATTAAGGTAATTTTATATAACAATCATATTTAGAAAAGGCGCTTTAATTAAAGCGTCTTTTCTATTTTAATAAGCTAAATGTTATAAAAAACAATTAAATTAGTTCATCTAAATAGTATGCTTTAAATAAATTAATATGTTAAACCCTTTAAATGAGTTAATTGAAGCTGAAAAAAAAGCTGAATTATTATTTCAAGAAATTGAAAACAGAAATCTAATTGTTGAAGGTAAAACAGAAAAATTATTAAATACCGAAGTTTTTAACTTAGCCTTTGAACTTTTTGGAATTAAAAAATTTTGGCATAAACGCATCGTAAGAGCAGGAAAAAACACATTACTACCATACAAAGAAAACCCTACTAACCTAACCATTCAAAAAGACGATATTATCTTTTTTGACTTTGGACCAGTATTTGAAAATTGGGAAGCAGACATTGGAAAAACTTATGTAATTGGCAACAATAGCAAGAAGTTAAAACTAAAAAAAGATGTTGAATTAGCTTGGCAAGAAGGGAAAAATTATTATTTAAAAAATAAAGCAACATTAACTGGAGCAGATTTCTATACTTACACCAAAGACTTAGCAAAAAAGTATGGCTGGGAATATGGTAATGCGCATTGCGGCCATTTAATTGGTAATTTTCCACACGAAAAAATTCTTGGCGAAGAAGAAATTAACTATATCCATCCAAATAATAATTTATTAATGTCCGAAAAAGATATTAATGGAGAAGAACGCTTTTGGATTTATGAAATTCACTTTGTAGACTACAATCTCAATATAGGCGGATTTCATGAACAGTTATTATACCATAAGTAATCCTAAATATCCACAATTTTACAAGTCTTAAATAACGTTTAAAAATCCATATTAAACATAAGACACTTTTATTTTGGATATGCTTTTTTTGGAGCTATTTCCAGCTTTCGGTACTCAATCTTTTTTGTGCATAACTGCAACACAAAAAAGGATTTCAAACAAATACCTCTATCTGGGCTAAAACAAAAATGCTAAAATTTTAACCACAATAAAAAACACAATATTCTAACCAAAACCTTTAAAACCAAACTACTAATACTTGACTTTGTCATTTTTTTAGTCTAAATTCGTTTAACATCAGATATAAAACATTAAAAACGATTTCATATCCAATTGTTAAACGAACATTTTCATAATATAAATTACTTTTTCATATTTTATTAAAATTCATTTAAATTGCTGATATAAAATAAAGTTAAAATGAAAGCAGAATCTGTTGTTACCATACGTAAAGAACTAAAACATAAAACACCAGAAGAACTACAACAACTTTGTCTACGTTTGGCACGTTTTAAAGCCGAAAACAAAGAGCTTTTAACCTATTTATTGTTTGAATCTGAAAGTGAAGAAAATTATATATCCACAGTTAGGAATTTTATAGACCAACAATTTTCGGAAATAAGCTCTAATAATTATTATCATATAAAAAAAGGTGTTCGTAAAATTCAGCGAAATACTAAAAAATATATTCGTTATTCTGGAAATAAAGAAACCGAAGTTGAGCTTCTACTCTACTTTTGTAAAAAACTAAAAGCGTTTAGACCTTCAATTTCTAAAAACACCACTTTAAATAATATCTATTTAAAACAATTGGAAATGATTACTAAAAAGATATTAAAACTGCATGAAGATCTTCAGTACGATTATAACCTTGAAATAGAAAACTTAAACTAAAACATGTCAGAAATTAATTACTCAACTATTACATCAAGAATAAAAGCTGCCTTTTTTGATACTATTTTTATAATCCTATTAATTCTAACCTATAATTTTATCTTGGAAACGTTAGAGATAAATAGTACAGTTATAAAAAGTGTTGGAATGGTAAGTATCTTATTTTTATACGAACCATTATTGGTTACAATATTAGGCGCTACAGTTGGACATATGTTTATGGATATTAGGATTAAAGACAAAGAAAACCCCTCTAAAAACATAAATATATTAAGTGCTATTTTAAGATTTATTGTAAAAATATTTCTTGGTTGGTTTTCTTTAGTTACCGTAAGTAATCACTCAGAAAAGAGAGCTATTCATGATTTAGTTGGAAACTCAATTGTCATTTCAGTTTAATTAACCCATAATTCTAACAAGCAATTCTTTAAGTAAATCACCTTGTGGCGTTGCATTAGCATTTACACCTTTACTTTTTAAATCAAATTCTCTAATGGTACTAATAACTTGGCTTACTTGACGCATTGGATAATGCTTTGAAGCTGTTAAATAGTCGTTTACAAAATAAGGATTAACACCTAACTTGGATGCTACGTTTCTTGGGTTTTTATCTGTTAAACCATGTAATTTCAATAACTGAGAAAAATAGCTAAATAGAATAGTAATAGTCAAGACCATAGGATTAGCTTTAGGATTCTCTCCAAAGTAAGTTACAATCTTAAAGGCTTTTAATTTATCCTTAACACCTATAGCTTTTTGTAATTCAAAATTATTATAATCTTTACTTATTCCTATATTTTCTTCGACATGTTGCGGTGTAATTTGAGTTCCCGCAGGTAATATAATTTGAAGTTTATCTAACTCGTTACTAATTTTTCCCAAATCTGTTCCTAAAAACTCCGCTAACATTATAGAAGCTTTAGGTTCTATTTTATAATTAGAAGATGCTAAAACACGTCTAATCCAATCAGACACTTGATTATCGTATAGTTTTTTGCTTTCAAAAACAATACCCGATTTTTTAACCTCTTTATATAACGCTTTTCGTTTATCTATTTTCTTGTATTTGTAACAAATAACTAAAATGGTACTTGGTTGTGGATTTTTAGCATAAGCAACTAAGTTATCTATAGTTCTAGACAAATCTTGCGCCTCTTTTACAATAATTACTTGGTGTTCTGCCATCATTGGAAAACGTTTGGCTTGTCCAACTATATCGTCTATAGTTACATCGCGACCATACATAACCATTTGATTGAAACCTTTTTCTTCTTCAGACAAGACGTTATCTTCAATAAAATCTGAAATTTTATCAATATAATAAGCTTCTTCACCCATTAAAATATAAATAGGTTTCAATTTTTTCTGCTTAATATCTGTAACTATTTGTTTAACGTCTTCCAATAATTTTTGGTTTTTGTTGAATTAAAATTCAGCTTAGTTTTTGCTTTTTAAATCTTGTAGTTTACCTTTACTGAGATTAATAGCTATAATGCAAGAATTAAATTTCCCACAATATACTTTCAGGTTCAAAAATAGTGAAAATAAAGTCGCCATTTTTGATGATATCCGTAAAAAATTTATCATTCTTCAACCCGAAGAATGGGTAAGACAACATTGTGTCCAGTATTTAATTCAGCAGAAAAACTACCCTAAATCTCTTATTAATGTTGAAAAAGAACTGATTATAAACGATTTAAAAAAACGATACGATATAGTAATTTTTAATCCTGATGGCAGTATTTTTTTAATTGTAGAATGCAAAGCACCAAAAATTAAAATAGACCAAAGTACATTTGACCAAGTGGCACAATACAATTTAAAGTTAAATGCTACCTATTTAATGGTTACCAACGGATTAAATCATTATTATTGCGAAATGGATTTTAAGAACGAGCGCTACCAATTCCTTAAAGATATTCCGGATTATCAATAAACAATTATCAATTCTTTAAACCATTAAATCTAGATTACTAAACTCATAACCAACAAACGTATAATCTTCTAAACCTGAAACTCTTAAACTCATAAACTCAACTTGAACATAGCCATCGTCATATTAAACTGGAACGGAAAAGCGCTTTTAGAGCAGTTTTTACCATCGGTTATAAACTATTCCAAAAACGCAAAAGTTTATGTGGCAGATAATGCGTCTACAGACAATTCTATAACGTTTCTTGAAAGTAATTACCCAGAAGTCAGTATAATACAAAACACAACAAATGGCGGTTATGCAAAAGGTTATAATGAAGCATTAAAACAGGTTAAAGAGCCTATTTACTGTTTACTAAATAGCGATATAGAAGTTACTCCAAACTGGCTTTCTCCTATAGAAAACATGTTTAAAGATGAAGAAAGCACAGCTATTATTCAGCCAAAACTATTAGACTTCAAGAAGAAAACTCATTTTGAATATGCTGGCGCAGCTGGTGGTTTTGTGGATGCTTTAGGTTATCCGTATTGTAAAGGTCGAGTTTTTAACACCATTGAAGCAGATACTAATCAATATAAAACCGATACCATTTTTTGGGCATCTGGAGCTTGTTTTTTTATTAGAAAAAACGTTTTTGAACAATTAAACGGTTTTGATGAGACCTATTTTGCACACTTCGAAGAAATAGATTTATGCTGGCGTGCATTTAACTTAGGTTTTATTACTAAATACAACCAAAATTCAACAGTTTATCATGTTGGCGGCGCAACTTTAAACAACACTAACCCTAAAAAAACCTACTTAAACTTTAGAAATAGTTTATTTACTTTAGTTAAAAATGTAAAGTATAATTTATTTTTAATCATATTAGCACGATTAATTTTAGATGGTGTTGCTTCAGTTAAATTTCTTTTCCAATTAAAACCCAATCATATTTTAGCCATTTTAAAAGCACATTTTAGTTTCTATTTGGCACTACCTAGATTATTAAAACAAAGAAAACATCTTAAACAAAAAAATAGCTATTCTAACACAAAAAGCATTGTTTGGAGCTATTTTATTCAGAAAAAACGGTTTTTTAGTCAATTTTAACAGTTTAGTCAAAGTTTTGTTAAACATTATGTATTAGCCAAAACATGCCCTATTTTTGTTTAAAAATTAACCTATTTCAAATTATGAAAAAAATACTTTTATTGAGTTTTACAGCTCTTTTAATATTAAGTTCTTGTGTTTCTAAAAAAGAATTTGCTGCACTAGAAGCAAAACATAAAGAAACCAAAGACCAATTAAATTCTGCAACTGTTAAGTTAAACAAATGTTTAGCTGATGAAGCTGCTGCTGCTGCAAGAGGTAAACAATTAGAAGCACGTTTAGCAGACATGAAAGCAACTAATCAAGACTTAATACAAAGCACAAAAGACATGACCGTTTTAACGTCTAAAGGCGCTAGTAATCTTGAAAAATCTCTAGAGAGCTTAAAAGAAAAAGATTTAAAAATCTCACGTTTACAAGATGCATTAACCAAAAAAGATAGCGTAACATTAGCTTTAGTTAGTAGTCTTAAAAAAGAAGTTGGTTTAGATGACGAAGACATTCAAATTAACGTAGAAAAAAGCGTTGTATTTATCTCTTTATCTGATAAATTATTATTTAAAAGTGGAAGCTACGATATCACTGAAAAAGCTAAAACTATTTTAGCTAAAGTTGCTACTGTAATTAATGGTAAGCCAAACTTTGAAGCTATGGTTGAAGGACATACAGATAGCGATCCTTATAAAAGAGGTGTTTTAATAGACAACTGGGATTTAAGTGTAAAACGTAGTACTGCTATTGTAAGAGCCTTACAAGATTTAGGTGTTGCACCAGAAAAATTAATTGCTGCAGGACGTAGTAGTTACGTACCTTTAGTTGAAAACAATTCAACTGAAAACAAAGCCACTAACAGAAGAACAAAAATATTAATTCTTCCAAAAATTGATCAGTTTTATAACATGATTGAAAATGAAATGAAGAGTTTATCTAAAGAATAATTAAACCTATTCTTTAATCGAAAAAGCACCAAGACTAAATTAGTTTTGGTGCTTTTTTATTTTTATTAATTTCCAAAATTAGTATATCTAAAAACTAACACTTATTTACAATTTCGTCATTTGACTTCAATCAAGATTAACTGTAATAACAATCTTGTTTTAGTTTCATTATAGAAAACCTTTCGACTACGCTCAAGGAGACAACAGATTTAAATTTTATTGTCTTAGTTTTTATCTTCTAAAAGTGGTACAAATTTAAACTCGCCAAATTCAGTTTTCTCAAACTGCTTTGCTCCTTTTCTAATAAAAAGTGTCATGGTTTGTACTTTATCGCCTACAGGAATTACTAATCGTCCGCCAATTTCTAACTGCGCCAATAAAGGCTTTGGAACAAATGGTGCGCCAGCAGTAACAATTATACTATTAAACGGCGCTTCTTCAGGTAAACCTTTGTAGCCATCGCCAAAAATTAACTTTTTAGCTCTATAACCAATCTTTGGTAAAAATTTACTCGTTATTTTAAATAGTTCACGTTGTCTTTCAATACTAAAAACCTTTGCACCAACTTCGCATAAAACAGCAGTTTGGTAACCGCTTCCTGTTCCAATTTCTAACACTTTATCGCCTCTAGTAATTTGCATTAATTCTGTTTGAAAAGCAACCGTATAAGGTTGAGAAATGGTTTGGTCTGCAGCAATTGGAAATGCTTTATCTTGATAAGCATGGTCCAAAAAACTTGAATCCATAAATAAATGTCTTGGAATTTTTCCAATTGCACTTAAAACTTCAGTATCAACTATGCCTTTATCTACAAGAACTTGCACTAATTTCTGACGTAAACCTTGGTGTTTTGCAGTATCCTTCAAACCTAAATTAATTTAGGCTAAAAATACACATTCTTGCAAAAGTTAAAAACAAAAAATCATTATTTATAATTCAGTAAAATTAGACAACTTTTATACATATTTCATTTAAAAATACGCTCTAAATTACCTAAATTTGAAAAAAACGCAATTACATGTTAAACGCAGGAGTTTTAGGTGCTGGACACCTTGGGAAAATTCATTTAAGACTATTAAACGAGTCTTCAAAATATAATTTAGTAGGATTTTATGATGCTAATCCAGAACACGGAAAACAAATAGAAACCGAATTTGGCTATAAATATTTTGATTCAATAGATAATTTAATTGATGCTGTAGATGTGGTTGATATTGTTACGCCAACACTTTCTCATTACGATTGTGCTAAACAAGCCATAAAAAAAGGGAAACACATTTTTGTTGAAAAACCTATTACAAACACTGTTGAAGAAGCCGAAAACCTAAGAGCTTTAGTTGCAGAACATGGCGTAAAAGGTCAGGTTGGACATGTAGAACGTTTTAATCCTGCTTTTAAAGCTATTAAACATCAATTAGACCAACCAATGTTTATAGAAGCACATAGATTAGCAGAATTTAATCCGCGCGGAACAGATGTTCCTGTAGTTTTAGATTTAATGATACATGATATTGATGTTATTTTAAGCGTTGTACAATCTAAAGTAAAAAACATATCTGCAAGTGGTGTTTCTGTAATTAGTGACACGCCAGATATTGCAAATGCTAGAATAGAATTTGTAAATGGTTGCGTTGCCAATTTAACGGCTAGTAGAATTTCTTTAAAGAATATGCGTAAAACACGTTTCTTTCAAAAAGATGCTTACATCTCTGTAGACTTTTTAGAAAAAGCTTGCGAAGTGGTTAAAATGAAAGATGCTCCAGAAAATCCTGGCGATTTTGATATGATTCTTCAAAATGCTGAAGGCGTTAAAAAACAAATTTATTTTGATAATCCAGATGTGTCTGCTAACAATGCCATTTTAGACGAGTTAGAAACATTTGCAGATGCCATAAACAACAATACTACTCCAATTGTAACCCTACACGATGGAACCGAGGCTTTACGTGTGGCTAGTATGATTATTGACCAATTTTAAAGTTTTTAACAGAACTTTTTTCTTAATAAATATACAAACAGATATTATAAAAAAACTAAAAAATGAAAAACATAGCAGTTATAGGTGCAGGAACCATGGGAAATGGAATTGCTCACACATTTGCACAATCAGGATTTAAAGTACAATTAATAGATATTAGCGAAGCGTCTTTAGAACGTGGCATGGCAACTATTTCTAAGAATTTAGATAGAATGGTGGCTAAAGAAAAAATTACTGAAGCTGATAAAACTGAAACTTTAGGAAACATATCAACGTTTACGTCTATTGAAAATGGTGTAAAGACTGCCGATTTAGTCGTAGAGGCAGCAACTGAAAACAAAGACTTAAAACTTAAAATATTTAAGCAATTAGACAGCGTTTGTAATGCCGAAACTATTTTAGCAACAAACACATCTTCAATTTCTATTACAGAAATTGCTGCGGTTACTAACAGACCAGAATTAGTTATTGGAATGCATTTTATGAATCCAGTACCAATTATGAAATTAGTAGAGATTATTCGAGGTTATAGTACTAGCGATGCTGTTACTAAAACAATAATGTATTTATCTAAAACTTTAGGAAAAACACCTACAGAAGTTAACGATTATCCTGGTTTTGTAGCTAACCGTATTTTAATGCCAATGCTTAATGAATCTATAGAAACTTTATATAATGGCGTTGCTGGTGTTGAAGAAATTGACACAGTAATGAAATTAGGAATGGCACATCCAATGGGACCATTACAATTAGCCGATTTTATTGGTTTAGATGTTTGTTTATCTATCTTAAATGTAATGTACGACGGATTTAAAAACCCAAAATATGCACCTTGTCCATTATTAGTAAATATGGTTATGGCTGGTAAATTAGGTGTGAAATCTGGCGAAGGTTTCTACGATTATTCTGAAAGCAGAAAAGCAGAAAAAGTTTCTAAACAATTCTCATAATAAGTAGGCAGTTCTCAGTCTTCAGTTAGCACTAAAAACTAACTGAAGACTGAAGACTGAAGACTGAAGACTGAAAACATGGCAAAAATTCGTCCTTTTAAAGCAATTAGACCAACTCGAGACAAAGTGAGTTTGGTGGCTTCGCGTTCTTATCAAAGTTATTCGGCAGACGAAAGAGATTCTAGAATGGATTATAATCCGTTTTCGTTTTTACACATTGTAAATCCTGGTTATAAGTACCACAAAGAAATTTCTGGAGAGCAACGTTATAACTTGGTTAGAAATAGATACCTAGAATTTAAAGAAGACGAAATTTTTATTCAAGATCAAAAACCATGTTATTACATTTATAAAATTATAGATAGAGACCAACAAGTTTTTAATGGTATTATTGCTGCCGCAAGCGTAGAAGATTATAAAAACAATGTTATTAAAAAACATGAAGACACAATAGCTTCTCGCGAAAAAACCTTTAAAGATTATTTAAAAACAGTTGGTTTTAATGCCGAACCTGTTTTAGTTACGTATCCAAAAAACGAGTCTATAGAACGTGTAATTAGTAAAGCTCAAAATACCCGTGCAGAGTTTGAATTTACAACAACTTATAGAGATACACATTACTTGTGGTTGGTAGATAATGAAGTTGAAGTTAAAATTATTGAAGACGCTTTTAAAGGAATAGATACACTTTATATTGCAGATGGACATCACAGAAGTGCTTCTTCTTCCCTATTATGCGAAGAATTAAAAACTGAAAACAAAAATCATAAAGGAAATGAAACTTATAACTTTTTTATGAGCTATTTAATTTCTGAAGACGAGCTAAAAATTCACGAATTTAACCGACTAGTCAAAGATTTAAACGGATTAACTAAAGAAGAATTTTTAATACAATTAGATGCTGTTTTTAGAATAGAAAATAGAGGTCACATGCCTTACAAGCCAACTAAAAAACATCATTTTAGCATGTATTTAGATGGCGATTTTTATTCGTTATACTTAAGAAAAACAGACATTGAGCTTAAAACTGGTTTAGATAATTTAGATGCCAATATTCTTTATAACACTATTTTAAATCCAATTTTAGGAATTAAAGATTTAAGAAACGATAATAGAATAGATTACAGTAGTGGGAAAAAAGATTTTATTTACCTAAAATCTTTAGTAGATTCTGGAGATTACAAAGTGGCTTTTGGTATGCTTCCTGCAACAGTTAACCAAATGAAACAAATTGCAGATGAAGGTTTAACAATGCCACCAAAAAGTACTTACATAGAACCAAAACTTAGAAGTGGCGTTACTATTTATGAGTTTTAAATTCCTGTTCAGGCAGGAATCTTTTAAAATAAGAACTGAAATTTGAATAAATATTTATACTTCTCTTTAACTAAACAGAGAAGTCTAAACAATTTAACTAAACAATGAGCATCACAAAAAATCTACAAGAGATAAAATCAACCTTACCAGAACAGGTTACACTTGTTGCGGTAAGTAAAACAAAACCTGTAAGCGATTTACAAGAAGCTTATAATGCTGGACAACGCATTTTTGGAGAAAATAAAATCCAAGAAATGGCAGAAAAATTTGAGGTGTTACCAAAAGATATTTCTTGGCATATGATTGGTCATGTACAAACCAATAAGGTTAAATACATGGCTGAGTTTGTGGATTTAATTCATGGTTGTGATAGCTTCAAATTATTAAAAGAAATAAATAAACAAGCAAAAAAACACGACAGAATTATCAATTGCTTGCTTCAACTAAAAATAGCTAAAGAAGACACCAAATTTGGTATGTCTCAAGAAGATGCTACTGCTCTACTTTTATCTGAAGAGTTTTCAGTATTAAAAAACATTTGCGTGACAGGCGTTATGGGAATGGCAACATTTACAGATAACCAAGCTCAAGTAAAAGAAGAATTTGATACGCTAAAAAGGATTTCGGAAGAATTAAAAACTTTAAAAGCAGATAATTGCCAACTTAAAACAATTTCTATGGGAATGAGCGGCGATTATAAGTTAGCTATTGATTCTGGAAGTACAATGGTTAGAGTTGGAAGTAGTATATTTGGCGTTAGGAATTACAGTTAGCAGTATGCAGTATGCAGTATGCAAAATTAAAATTCCTAAAAACTGCCAACTGAGAACTGAAGACTGAAGACTAAAACCAAATACTAAATGTACGCCATAGTAGATATAGAAACCACAGGAGGAAAATTTAATGAAGAAGGCATTACAGAAATTGCGATCTATAAATTTGACGGACATGAAATTGTAGACCAGTTTATTAGTTTAGTAAATCCTAAAAAGCCATTCAGCCATTTGTAGTTAATCTTACTGGTATCAATAACAAAATGCTAATTAATGCTCCAAAGTTTTACGAAGTTGCAAAACGCATTGTAGAAATTACTGAAGGTTGCATTTTTGTGGCTCATAACACGTCTTTTGATTATAGAATTTTAGGTACGGAATTTAGACGCTTAGGTTTTGATTTTGTTAGAGAAACGTTATGTACAGTAGAACTTTCAAAAAAATTAATTCCAGATTTACCGTCATATAGCTTAGGGAAATTAGTGCGTTCTTTAGGTATTCCAGTTACAGATAGACATCGTGCTTCTGGCGATGCTTTAGCTACAGTAAAATTATTTAAATTACTACTGAGTAAAGACACAGAAAAAACTATAATTACAAGTGCTTTAAAGACAAAACCAAAGCATCAATTAGAACCAAAATTATTAGATATTCTTGAAACACTACCATCAAAAACTGGTGTATATTATATTCATAATAAAAATGGCGATATTATTTATATTGGTAAGAGTAAGAATATAAAAAACAGAATTAATCAGCATTTTACAGGCGTAACTGCTAAGTCTAAAAAAATTCAGATTAATGTGTCCAATGTTACTTTTGAAACTACTGGAAGCGAATTAGTGGCACTTTTAAAAGAAAGTGAAGAAATTAAACGCAACAAACCACTTTACAATAAAACTTTAAGGAAACGTTTATTTACCACTGGTTTATATCATGCTACAAACGAAGAAGGCTACATAGAATTATCCATAGACAAAGCCGATGGAAGAAGACGCAGCATTACTACGTTTACTAATAGACAAAACGGAAGAACTTTTCTTGAAAAAGTAGTAGATGACTATAATTTATGTCAGAAATTAACAGGTTTATATAATAGTAAAACCAGTTGTTTTAGATATGAGCTAGATAATTGTTTAGGCGCTTGTGTAAACGAAGAAAGCCCAGAAGACTATAATAAACGCGCCAATCAATTCTTAAAAAAACACAGCTATTCTAACAAAAACATGGTTATTTTAGATCGCGGAAGAGAAGTAGATGAGCGTAGTGCTATTTTAATAGAAAATGGTGAATTTAAAGGTTTAGGCTTTATTAATTTAAATTATCAAATCACAAAAATTGATATTTTAAAAACGCTAATCACACCAATGGAGAATAATAAAGATGCACAGCATATTATTCAATCGTATTTAAGGAAACATCCAAAAATTAAAATTATAAATCTATAAAGTTACTTTTTTAAGTAAAAACAGTAACTTTGATACTATGGCTACACCAAACAAAAATCAAACTTGGCGCGAAAAACTTCATGAAATTATTTATGAAGCAGATACGCCTGCAGGAAAAGCTTTTGATGTTATTTTACTAGTCTTTATTTTGGCTAGTATTGCATTAGTAATGCTAGAAAGCGTAAACGAGATTGATGCTAAATATCACGACTTAATTAATATTGCAGAGTGGGCTGTTACTATTTTATTTTCTATAGAATATATTGCTAGAATTATTACGGTAAAAAAACCATTAAACTATATCTTTAGTTTTTATGGTATAATAGATTTATTATCTACTATTCCAAAGTACTTGTCGTTTGTCTTTGTGGGGTCTCATGCTTTAGTTACGCTTAGAGCATTACGTTTATTACGTGTATTTAGAATTTTAAAATTAGCTAGGTATTTAGGTGCTTCTAATCAGTTAAAGGATTCAATTATTGCAAGTCGTGTAAAAATATTTGTGTTTTTATTTGCAGTTTTAGTGTCTTCTGTAATTTTTGGTTCTATTATGTATTTAGTCGAAGGCGAAGAAAATGGCTTTACTAACATTCCAAAAAGTGTTTATTGGTGTATTGTAACACTAACAACCGTTGGATTTGGAGATATTGCGCCACAAACAGCTTTAGGACAATTTATAACCTCAATAATAATGATTTTAGGTTATGGAATTATTGCAGTTCCAACCGGAATTGTATCTGCAGAATATGTAAAAAGCAGCAATAAAGCCGATAAGGAAAAAGAGCATTCAAATGCTAAAAATGGCATTATTACAGAAAAATATCCTAACGTTACTTTAAATACGCAACGCTGCAGTAATTGCCATGAAGAATACCATGATGATGATGCGCACTTTTGTAAAATTTGTGGAACTGCTTTAAAAAATTAGTGTGGCAAATTTATTAAAACAAAAGACATTAATTTCGGTTGTTGGTCCAACAGCCATAGGAAAAACTAGCTTAGGTATAAAATTGGCTAATCATTTTAATACCGAAATTATTTCGGCAGATTCTAGACAATTTTTTAAAGAAATGAGTATTGGTACTGCTGCTCCAACTGCAGAAGAACTAAGCCAAGCTAAACATCATTTTATTCATAATATTTCTGTTGATGATTATTATAGCGTTGGCGATTTTGAAAAACAAGCCATTTCTACTTTAGACCAATTATTTAAGACCAAAGATGTCGTTATTATGGTTGGTGGGTCTGGTTTATATGTAGATGCAGTTACAAAAGGCCTAGATTATTTTCCAAATATTGATGCGTCTATTCGTGAAACCCTTAATCTTCAGTTGGAAAACGAAGGTTTAGAATCTTTACAACTTCAGCTAAAACAACTTGACCAAAAAAGTTATGATACTGTAGAAATTTCTAATCCTAAACGTGTAATTAGAGCTTTAGAAATTTGTATTGGAACTGGAAAGCCTTATTCTAGTTTCTTAAAGCAGAAAGAAAACAATCGTAATTTTAAAACAATAACTATAGGAATTACAGCAGATCGCGAACTTATTTACGATAGAATTAATCGTAGAGTAGATATTATGATTGATTTAGGCTTACTAGATGAAGTTAAACAATTAGAACCAAAAAAAGAGTTGAACAGTTTAAATACTGTTGGTTATAAAGAACTATTTAAGTACCTTGATAACGAATGGACTTTAGACTTTGCTGTTTCAGAAATTAAAAAGAATTCTAGACGTTTTGCTAAAAGGCAACTTACTTGGTTTAAACGAAATACTGAAACTATTTGGGTAGATTATCAAGAAGATTTTAACTCTATTTTAAATAAAATAACATGCAAGATATAATCTCTAAATTAGAAGAATCTTTAAATTATTTTGAACATAACAACCCTACAATTTCCAACAGAGCTGTAGATTGGCATATAGACCATTGCATAAGAATTATAGTTGGTGTTTGTAGTAATTTAAAAAAAAGCAATCCAGGAGATTACAACAAAACTTTTAACTTAAAACGAGCGCTTATTTTAAAAAGCGGCTATATTCCTAGAGGAAAAGCAAAAGCCCCAAAACATGTAAATACATTAGATGCAATTAATAAAACCGAAGTTGTTTCGTTAATTAATAAAGCTAAAACTAGTGTTGAAGAAATAAAAACGTTACCAAAATCTAGTTACTTTAGTCATCCATTTTTTGGCGATTTAAATTTAAAGCAAACCCAACGATTTCTTAAAGTTCATACCAAACATCATTTAAAAATTATTGATGATATTGTAAATAGTTTAGATTCTTAATTTTAAAATAAAAAAAATGCTCCAGAAAACTGAAGCATTTTATAATGTATGGAAGCTAATATTATTCTGTAATTACAAGTCTAAAACCTTCACCATGTATGTTTAATATTTCAACTTTTTCGTCCTTTTTAAGGTATTTACGTAGTTTTGCTATGTAAACATCCATACTTCTAGAGGTAAAATAATTATCGTCTCTCCAAATTTTAGTTAATGCTAATTCTCGAGGCATTAAATCGTTAAGATGCAACGCTAATAAACGTAACAATTGGTTTTCTTTTGGCGATAATTTTTCTGGCTCTTCGCCTTTATAACTTAAGAAACGTAATTTAGAGTTTAGTTCAAAATTACCAATAGTAAACATAAACTCTGCGCTATCTGCAACTGTTTCTGTAGACTTACGTTGTATAATAGCACTAATTTTCATTAATAAAACTTCGCTATCAAAAGGTTTGTTTAAATAATCGTCTGCTCCTACTTTGTATCCCTTTAAAACATCTTCTTTCATGGCTTTAGCCGTTAAGAAAATAATTGGCACTTCGGTGTTTTTTTCACGAATTTCTTTAGCTAAAGTAAACCCATCTTTATAAGGCATCATAACATCTAAGATGCATAAGTCAAAATCATTTTTCTTGAATTTTTCGAAGCCTTCCATACCATTTTTGGCATGAGTAACATCGTAATCGTTCATCATTAAATAATCTTTTAAAACAATTCCAAAATTTGGATCATCTTCTACTAATAATATTTTTTTTAATTGCTTTTCCATAGTATTATGATATTAAAGGAAGCTTAATTGTAAACGTACTTCCAATTCCTTTTTCACTTTCAACTGATATATGACCTTGATGGTCTTCTATTATTTGCTTAACATATGCTAATCCTAAACCATGTCCTTTTACGTTATGAACATTTCCAGTATGTTCTCTATAAAATTTCTCGAACACTCTTTTTTGCGCCACTTTACTCATTCCAGAACCAAAATCTTTAATTTTTAATAGAATTGAATTACCTATTATTTCTGTAGATACTTCAATTTTTAAAGGTTTGTCTTCTGGTGTATATTTTATAGCGTTATCTAAAACATTAACAATAACATTTGTAAAATGAGTTTCGTTTGCTAAAACAGATGTTTTATCTGCTTTTAAATCTATTTTAACTTCGCCGTTTTTATCTTCTACAATTAATTCTATATGACTAATAGCATCTTCTACTAAGTCGTGTAAATCTAGGCTTTCCTTACTAATATTAAGTTCATTTTTTTCAAGTTTAGAAATACGTAACACATTTTCTACTTGGGCATGCATACGTTTATTTTCTTCTTTAATCATTCTTAAATAACGTAAAACCTTTTCTTTATCGTCTATAATCTTAGGGTTTCTTATAGCGTCTAAAGCCAAATTAATTGTAGCTATTGGCGTTTTAAACTCATGTGTCATGTTATTAATAAAATCTGTTTTAATTTCCGAAATCTGACGTTGTTTTATTAATTGTAATAATGCACTAGAAAATGCCAAAATAATAATTCCAGTAAATAAAATAGATAATGTTAAATTAGTAATAACCGAAGAAAACATGAAACGATCTCTTTTTGGAAAACTAACTAATAATCTATAGTTGTTTTTATCGTTTCTGTTACTAAATATAGGTAAACTAAACGTTGATGATTCTTCTATAATAAAATCATCAGTTTTAATTCTGGTTTCTAAATTATTACTATAAACAGCAAACTCATAATCAAGATCAATTTCATCTTGTGCCAATTTATACTTTAATAGTTCGTCTATCTTTTTAACAGAAGTACGTTTTTGAATTGGTGTTCTGTAAGCATAATCTGTATAAAAAGCATCCCATAAAATTTGCTCACGTTCCGAAATTGTGCTCATTTCTGATAAAATTCCAGAAAGTTTTCCTGCACCATCTAGATTATTATCTTCAAAAATTTTTGTTTCTCTCTGATTAATAATACGTTTAACATTTATGCTATCTAGCCCGACATCAAAAAGAGCCGATGACAGTTTAAAATTTTCTTCTAAAATCCCGTTTCTATATAAAAGTGTTTTATTATTACTTTTATCTTCTTCCTTTATATAAAAATTTATAATTGCGGTAGTATCTATCTTTCCTCCATTGGTAATTAATTCCTTAATTTTAATGTTATGATTTAGTTTCTCGTCTTTTTCTATAGACTGAACCACATAACTTAATGCTTTACGAACATTGTTTTTAAATTGATTCTCGAAAGCTTTTACAGAATTATTTATATAATAGGCCTGTAAACAAATAATCCCTGTTAGGGAAAGACTCATTAATACTACTAAGGCTATAAATTTAATTCTATTCATTGACCAAATTTAACATTTTAACATTTGCTACGTAAAGAGTTTAACCTAACGTTAACAATATTGTTAAATTACTTGTTTTTTAACTAATTCTAGAAGCTTAAAATGTAAGTGTTTTACTGCTTTTCTTGTTAAATCTAAATCTTCATTTTCAATAATATAATCCGAAAGATTTATTTTAATCTCATTAGAAGTTTGATGAGACATAATAGCTTTTACTTTATCTATATTAGATTGATCTCTTTTAATTACACGTTTTAACCTAACCGATTCATCTGCAATAACTGAAATTACAGCATCATAATTACTTTGTGTATTATTCTCAAAAATTAAAGCAGATTCCGAAATCACATAAGGAGACGTTTGTTTATTATACCAACGTTTAAAATGCCTAGCTACTTTTGGATGAACGATAGCATTCATTTTATTTAGTAAAACCTCATCCTTAAAAATTTTTGAGGCAACATAGGGTTTATTCAATTCGCCATTTATATAAGTATCTTCTCCTAAAAGCTGTTTTAACTGCCTAATTAAAACTTTAGAGGTCACCATAAGTTTTTTAGCTTCTACGTCTGCTATATAAACAGGAATATTAAATGCCTTAAATAAATTAGCCACAGTAGTTTTACCACTTCCAATTCCTCCTGTAAGTCCTATTTTTAATGGTTTCATTCTGTAATAATATAGTCCACTTTTTTTAAATTAATTCTAGCAGATTTTACTTGTGGATTAAGTATTTCCAATTGTGGCATTAGATAGCTTACTTGTTTATTAATCTGGTTATAATCTACAAAAATCTTAAAATCCGTTTCTAAAACTGAATTAAAATGTTTTAAAGTTGTATAAAATTTTACTGAGGTTTTTTTTGGAAAATATGTTATTGTTTTATCCGTAGGTTTATTTATTAATACAATAGGAATTTTTAAAGTACCTTCTGTAAACTTATCTACTTTAATTTCAACCTCAATAGTTTTGGTACTTGTTGTAATTTGTGGAGAATAAAGATTTAAATCTAACTTTACATTTGCTTTAGTAGATGTTTTTAAATCTGTTAAAACTAAAGGCTCTGTAGAAATAAATTGTATAGAGTCTAATAAAGACTTGGGGCCAATTAGTTTTATTTCTTTAGGTGATATTGTTAAAGAATCAATTACATCATAACCGTTTTCAAAACTTAATTCCGATTTTAATTTTACCGGAATAATTTTAGTATAATTTACATCAAATTCAAAAACCAACCTGTCTTTATTATAAACTATAGATTCTGCATTTTTTGGTATATATTTTCTTATTTTACTCTGATTATCTTTCAGAAAAAAAGAAAATTCTTTGCTTTTTATTAAACTATCATTTTTAAAATCTATTATAATTTTTGGTGTTTTTAAAACATAAGATAACCACTTAAAACCTTCTGCTTTAAACGTTACATTTAATTGAGTGTTATGATCTAATAATACAATTTCTGGAGGAACATTTATAGTTTCTACTTTAAAGTTTAAAGTGTCTGTATAGGATCTAGATAGTTTAGTAATTATAAGAATAAAAAAAGCAATACTAAAAAATAAAACAAACACATTTAAGCGTTTACTTTTAATTAATCCTCTTAATCTTATTAGTAATTGTCTCATTTTAACGATTTAAAAAAAAGATGAGGAAATACATCTTCTACAGGCTTTTTAGTAAACATAAGCATAAGTGTAGACTTTACAAAACCATAACCATAACCAATAAATTGAATATTTACTGCAAATAAGGCTTTTAAGGCTATATCTAAACTTTTAGTTTTTATTAGTGCTAAAATTAGCACTGCCAAATAATAAAACCCTAATAAATAAATAGGTAAATAAAATTTAAACATTAGGCTAATTAAACCTAAGATTATAAATGCTAAAAATAAGGTTGGCAACCAATACGTTATTTTTTTAGTTGAAGGATGCCATGTATTTAAAATAGGTCTTACACTCCCAAATTTATGAACTTGAGTATAAAATTTACTCCAAGAAATTCGTCTTTTATGATAGACAAATGCTTTAGAAAATAAACTAGTTTTAAATCCTAAATTAGTTAATCTAATAGATAAATCTGGATCTTCTCCTGGATGGATTTGACCAAATCCATTTGTAGCCTCAAAAGCTTTTTTAGAAATTCCCATGTTAAAACTTCTTGGTTCAAAAGTGTTAACACTTTTTTCTTTACCTCTAATTCCTCCGGTAGAAATAAAGCTAGTCATACTAAAATTAATAGCTTTTTGAAGATTAGTAAACGAAACATGAGCAGCATCTGGCCCACCAAAACAATCTACATAATTAGTTTTAAGTGCTTTCTCTACTTCTATTAAATACTGTTTAGGTAAAATACAATCGCTATCTAAAATAATAAAATAATTACCTATAGCTTTTCTCATCCCATAATTTCTAGAATCTCCTGGACCAGAATTAGGCTTTTGGTAATAGCTAATATTTAAATTTGACTGAAACGATTTTGCTATTTCCTGAGAGGTTATTGTAGAACCATCTTCTACTATTACAATTTCAAAGTCTTTATCTCCAGTTAATGCCATAAAACTTTCCAGAAGCTCTTGAATTTCTTCTGGCCTGTTGTAGACAGGAATAATAAATGAAAACTGTAATCGCATCTTACAAATGTAAGTTAAACCTATAAAAAAAGCCACCAAAAATGGTGGCTTTTAAATAAAACATATTATTACTAATTCTTAATAACTCTAATTGTTTTAGTTTTATTACCAGAAATCACTTTTACAAAATAAGCACCACTATTTAAATCACTAGTAGTAATGTTTACGTTATTTGAATTAAATGATTTAGTATAAACACTTTGTCCTAAAACATTAAATACCTGAACCTTTTCAATAATAGATTCTGATTTAATACTTAACTCATTACCTACTGGGTTAGGATAAAATGTTAATTTTAAGTCTTTATTAAAATCCGTAGTTGAAAGTGTTGCGTTCCATGCAGAAACTTGAAACTCACCTGTTGCATTATTTCCAAATTCCCAAACTCTAAAATAAATAGTTTCGTTTGCTAATAATGGATCTGAAATGGTTATAATTGGATGAGCTCCATTAGCACTTCCATCATCATTACATTCTATTTCAACTAATGCTCCACAAGTTCCTGAATAAGCCGCTCCTCCAGTATCTGTAATTCCACCTGTCTCTGTATTTACTTCTAAAGTTAAATCTCCATCAGCAGGAACAACAACACTATACCATACATCTCCTCCATTAAAACTAGCACAAGATCCTGTAGGGATTGCTCCTCCTGTAGAATCTGTTGCTCCTACATTAGTACCAACTACTGCATTTGCTGCAAAATTTACACCTGGGGTTAACATTGTTGGAGATGCACAATCATCATTTACTGGTGGCGTCTCTAACGTTGTAAACATAATAGTTGACCACGCACTCATACAATCTGTTCTAACATGAAAATAATAAATCGTAGCAGCTGTTAATGATGTAGCATTATAAGTTTCTCCAGCAAGTGCTGTACCAGATCCAGCAGGATCTGTAGCAACCTGATCTAAAACATACTCATAATTACCAGTAGTTACATCCCAAGATAAATCTGCTGAAACATCTGTTAAATTAGATACAGCCAAATTAACAGGAGCTTGACACGCTGGTGTTACGTCTATATTAATATCATCTAAGTATAAATCAAACTGATCTGCAATAGAATAAGCATGGAATCCAAAATAATAAACTCCTGATGCTATAGGTGTAAAATTAACAGAACTAAATTGTTGTGCATTTTGATTAATAGTTGCATGATTTGCTAATGAGTTTACCATATCAACTGATGTAGCTCCTGTTCCGTATGCTACCTCTAAACTTTCTATAAAAGCTGTAGAATTATTACCGTAATTATAACTTATAGTGTAGGACGTTCCTGCTAACAAGTTAATACCTTGTGTATAAAACCATGTGTCTGCAGCATTTGTGCCATTCCAAGTATAACTCAAAACATTTGTTGTAAAACCAGCTCCTGGATTATTTTCTGTTTCCCATACATTTCCAGCTCCATCGTTAACTACACTTCCACAACCAGGGATTTCTGGCGTAGTAACTGCTTCAAAATCTTGTGTAAAAGGAACGTTTGTAGCATTACAAAGCGTAGAAAAACTAAATGGTCCAACCCATAGACTTTCATCTCCTCCAGTACAATCTGCCTGGACATAGAATTGATACATTGTATTATCTGTTAAAGTTATTAACCCATAAGACTCAACATTTAGACCAGTTACAGCAGTTCCAGCACCTTGGGCAAAAGGAGCCAAACCATACTCTATATTCCATAACCCAGCAGTTCCTTGCTCAGTCCATTCTAGAATAGCAGAGCTACTTGTAACTCCTGTTACTCCTAAACTAATTGGATCTAAACAAGAAGGTGCCTCACCTACAAGAACATCATCTAAGTTCATTCCTCTTGCCCAATTTGAAGTTGCCTCAAAAGCAATATAATAATCAGCGCTTGCTGCTGGCAAAATTAAAGAAACTTCTGTCCAAGCCGTTTGTTCTGCTAAATAATCTACCCCAATTTGAATCCAAGATCCAGCCGCACTAGTTTTATAAAAGACTCTTAATTCATCTATATCTCCAAACCAATTAACATTTGCATAATAAAAAGTAAGCTGTGGAGATGTTAAACCTGAAATATCCATTGAAGGTGTAACTAACTTTGTAGCATCACCATATGCACCAGTTCTAAACTCTGCCATATGAGATCCTGTACGTGGTGTAATAGAAGCATCTCCATTGGCTGTAACTCCAACCCAATCATCTGTTCCAGAAACATATTCTTGTGTCCAACCAGCAGGAAGAGTTACTGCGTCAAAACTTTGTGTTAAAACTTGAGCTTTTATACTCAATGAAGTCAAAACAAAAGCAATAATTAAAAGTGTAGTTTTTTTCATAATAATTATATTTAATATTATATGTAGCAAAAATACAGTAATGCAACAGCTAATTAAATAATAACACAGGTCTTTCGATAAGTTTTAGCTTTGAATCGACAAACTATATAAATTTGCTAAAAACGAACATTTAACAGAAAAAAAGACAAACAGTATTATTTTAAGGTTAAGAGTAAAAAAGCCACCAAAAATGGTGGCTTTTAAATAAAATATAATTAGTTAAATATTATTTATTCAACCAAGCTTTACGAATATTATTTTGTTCTGTAGTAGCATCTGGATTAACTGATAAAGATTGTCCCGTTGTATAAGATTGTGTTAAAGCTGTTTTAATTCTAACTTCTTCTTCTCCACGTAACAAAACTACATCTACTTCTCCTCCTGGTTGCCACATAAAAGCACCTCCTAAAACTTGTTGTGCATTTTGCATAGTTAATTCTGTACCATTTATAGATTTAACAACATCTTTTTCTTTTGCTCCAGCTTCATTCCAGAAACTATTATCTTTTACTAAATTATTGAAGTAAAAATTTCCTTTTGCTTGATCTACACCAAAGATTAAAGCACCATCATTTTGAATGTAATTAGTTTTCACTTTAGATTCTTTTAATTGTAATCCTGCTTTGTTAAAGAATTTATTGTAATCTATTGGTGTTCCTCCAACTACATTAGTTGTTAAAAATTCACCAACACTTGGGTAAGTCATTGCAGTAATTTCGGCAATTAAAGTATCATCGTTAAATGGCTTACTTTTTCCATATTTATTAGACAATTCTTTCATTAAAGACAACATACTTCTGTTACCATTACTTTCTTCGCGCATTAAAATATCTATACACATTCCAATTAAAGCTCCTTTACTGTAAACGTTAAGGTATTGTCCTGCGTACGGTTCTTCTAAAATATTCTCACTCATTTCAGTAAAACTCATACTGTCATTCATTCCTGAAGCAGATTTTATTTTACCCATTACTTTGTTATAAAACTCGTCTTGCTCTACTAAACCTTCATATACTTGAAAATGTGTAGCGAAATATTCGGTTACACCTTCGTACATCCATAAATGCTTAGAAAAAGTTGGGTTTTGATAATCAAAATAATGTACGTCTTCAGAATGTACGCTTAATGGCGTTACAATATGAAAAAACTCATGAGAAACAACATCTGTCATACTACTTGCTAAGGCTGCATCTGGCATCATTTCTGGTAAAACCACTACTGTAGACGTATGGTGCTCTAATGCTCCAAACCCTTGTGGTGCTCCTTCACCTTGACCTGCTAAATACAGGTAGATATCATATCTTGGAGTTGTATTAATAGCTCCTAAATATTTTTTCTGAGCTAACATCATTTTTTGCATAACTTCTTTAATTTTAGAAGCTTTATGTACGCCATTTGGAGAATACACACTTAATACAATTTTAATATCACCTACTTGAAATTCTTCTACATCTAATTTTCCGTAGAACATTGGATTATCTGTAATATCAAAATAACGTGGCGCAAAATAAGTTGACTTTAAAGATCCATTTTCTAAAGTTGAAGAACCAGTTTCTTGTAAAGCTGATGTATGTACAAAATCTGCTGGAGAAACGACATCTAATTTATATTGTGCATTTTTTAAAGAATCAAAATATCCAACAAAACCATGTAAATTCATTACATAATTAGTTGGCTCTATGTTTGTTCCAGCTGGCGAAAATGGTACTTCGTTACCAATTCCTCCGCCACCATTGGTAGATTCCATATCAAATGTATCGTTTACATTATAAGTAATGTAATCTAAGTTTTTAGCGTCTGCTATTGTCCACGTATTAGTATCTGCTTTTACTGCATTTAATTCGTTTCCTTTATAATCAAACGCTTTAAAATCGTCTATATATTTTCCAAAATCACTTACAGAATAGGTACCTTGAACAACTCTTGGTAATCTATAAGTTACAGACTCAGATGTAAAACGACCTGGATTAATAACAACAGGTGCTTTATCGTTAGATACCTTTGTTAAATCTATACTAGTTACAATTGGGTTAGACACTGCTAAGTCATCGCTTACAGCGTTTTTAGAACCGTTACAACCTACTAATAGAAAGCTTGCTGCTACAGCCGAAAAGACTAATTTTTTCATGGTTTGTTTATTAATGTTTTTATATAAGTAGTCAAAAGTAAATTTTGTTACACTTTATTGTGTAAACTTTTTGTTAAATTGTTAATTTTATGTTTAACTGTTTACAACAGTATTACTATCTTTGATAAACTTTTTTATTCATGCAGTTTAAACATCCAGAATTACTTTACGCGTTATTTTTGCTGCTTATTCCTATTTTAATTCATTTATTCCAACTAAGAAAGTTTAAAAAACAAGCCTTTACTAATGTGGCTTTTTTAAAAGATTTAAAATTAAAAACACGCAAAAGTTCTCAAATAAAAAAATGGCTAATTCTTTGTAGCCGACTTTTATTCCTAGCATTCTTAGTCTTAGCATTTGCTCAACCCTATTTCTCTAAAAACGATGTTGTTAATACCAAGCAAGAAACCGTAATATATTTAGACAACTCATATAGTTTACAGGCTAAAGGACAAAATGGTGAATTACTAAAACGTGCCATTCAAAATTTAGTTACAGATATTCCAGAAAGCAGTGTTTTTAGCTTAATTACTAATAACATTAGTTATAAAAACACCACTATAAACACCTTAAAAAAAGAACTTTTACAAACAGACTATGCTGCAAATCAATTAGATTATAAAGCCGCATTATTGAAAGCTGAATCGTTTTTTAGCAAAGCAAAAAACACCAACAAAAATTTAATTTTTATAAGCGATTTTCAGCAAAACGCTACGTTGTTTGATGCCAAAGCAAAAGACTATAACTTACAACTAGTAAAACTTGAAGCCGAAACTAAGTACAACGTTTTTATAGATTCGGTTTATGTGGCTAACACTAATATAAATACCGTAGAATTAGCCGTTAAGCTAAAAGGAAGCAAATCTAAAAACACGACTATTCCGGTTTCACTTTATAATAAAGACGTTTTAGTAACCAAATCTTCTACCAACGATTTAACTAATAAAACACTGAATTTTACCATACCAACAACAGATAATTTTGAAGGTGTTATTAAAATTGAAGATGAAGGCTTAGCGTTTGACAATTCGTTTTATTTTAGTATAAACCAACAAGATTTTATATCGGTTTTAAGTATTAATCAAAATGAAGGTGATTCGTTTTTAAACCGAATTTATACCGAAGATGAGTTTATCTTCACTTCTAAATCGCTTAATAATTTAGATTACAGTTTAATCGAAAATCAGAATTGCATTGTTTTAAACGAACTTAAAGCCATTCCGCAATCTTTAATTACTAGTTTAACTCAGTTTCAAAAAAATGGAGGTTCGTTAATTATCATTCCAAATAAAGATGCCGATATTTCTAGTTATAACTTATTATTAAAATCTTATAATATTGGAAGTTTCAACGTAAATAATTCCAACGAAAAAAATGTGACTTCAATAAATTATGCGCATCCAATTTATGCAAATAATGTATTTGAAAAACAGGTAAAGAATTTTCAGTACCCCAAAGTAAATTCGTTTTTAACCTCTAGTTTTAATAGTACTTCTAGCTTATTAAGTTTTGAAGACCAAAGTCCGTTTTTAGTTTCAAAAAATAAGGTTTACGTGTTTACTTCAGCTTTAACCAAGGAGAATTCTAATTTTACACTTCAGAATTTAGTTGTTCCAACCTTTTATAACATGGCGCTACAAAGTTTACAACCGCAACAATTATATTATACCGTTGGAAATCTTGAAACCATTACAGTTGCGTCTAAATTAAATAACGATGCTGTTTTAAGCATTAAGAATAAAACATCAGATTTTATTCCGTTACAAAAGCAACAAAAAAATAAAGTAATTATTACTACAGAGAATTTACCAGAATTGGCTGGAAACTTTATAATCACTAAAAAAGAAACACCTTTAAAAACAGTAAGTTATAATTATAACACTAAAGAAAGCAATCTTAATTATCAGAATCTAGACGCTTTTAACAATGTAAATAATAACATTACATCTGTTTTTGACACAATAAAAAGTGACTTAAAAGTCCATGAGCTATGGAAATGGTTTGTTATTTTTGCACTACTTTTTTTATGTATTGAAATGCTATTAATAAAATTTTTAAAATGAATTTAATCCTAAAATCCGCTAAAATTATAGATGCAAATAGTTCGCATCATAATGCTGTTAAAGATATTTTAATTGAAAACGGAATTATTTCCAAAATAGCAGCTAACATAGAAAACCCTAATAATTACCAAGAAATAAGCTTAGATAATTTACATGCCTCTCAAGGCTGGTTTGACTCTAGTGTTTGTTTTGGAGAACCAGGATTTGAAGATAGAGAAACCATACAAAACGGATTAGATACCGCAGCAAAATCTGGTTTTACCAGTGTTTGTATGCAAGCTAATACAAAACCGGTTTTAAATAACAACTCAGATATTTTTGCCATAAAAGGTAGATCTGCCAACCATGTGGTTAGTTTATTACCTATTGGTGCATTAACTGTAAATAGCGAAAGTGTAGATTTAGCAGAGCTTTACGATATGCTACAAGCTGGCGCTGTTGGATTTAGCGATTATAAAACACCTGTAAAAAACCCTAACCTATTAAAGTTAGCATTACAATATACTAGAGATTTTAAAGCTGTAGTCTGCTCTTTTCCTCTAGAAAAACAGATTTCTGGAAAAGGTGTAATGAATGAGGAATTAATAAGTACAAAAATTGGCTTAAAAGGTTCGCCTAATTTAGCCGAAAGTATGCAAGTAGCAAGAGATTTATTCCTTTTAGACTATACTGGCGGGCAATTACATATTCCAACCATTTCTACTAAAGAAAGTGTTGAGCTAATTCGCGATGCAAAAGAAAAAGGTTTAAATGTAACCTGTAGTGTGGCAATTCACAATCTATTTTTTACAGATGAAATGCTTTCGGACTTTAATACACAATACAAAGTAAATCCGCCATTAAGAATTCAAACCGATATTGATGCTTTAATTGAAGGTTTAAATGATGGTACTATAGATATGGTAACCTCAGACCATAATCCAATAACTATTGAAGATAAAAACGTAGAGTTTGAAAACGCAGCTTACGGAACCATTGGTTTAGAAACTGCTTTTGGTGCTTTAAATACATTATTTACTACAGAAAGAAGTGTGGAATTTCTAACTAAAGGAAAAGTGGTTTTTAATGCTGCTAGTCATTTTATTGAAGAAGGACAACCAGCAGATTTAGCGCTTTTTAATCCTGAAACTGAATACACATTTACTAAAGAAGCTATTTTTTCAAAATCTAAAAACAGTATTTTCTTAAACCACGACTTAACCGGAAACGTTTACGGAATTATTGCCAACAACAAACACACATTTTAAATGACGCCAGATACTATAAAACAAGGTAAAACCTACGCAGTAATTAGTTATTTAACTTTTATAGGCTTAATTATTTCTATAATCATGAATTTAGAAAAAAGGAATCCTTTTGTTGCTTTTCACGGCAGACAAATGCTAGGTTTAATTCTAATGTTACTTTTTTCTAATGTTACAGAAAAGTATGTAAACTCATGGATTGGAACAGGTTTTTGGATTATAACTTTTGTTTTTTGGGTTTTAGGTATTATATATGCATCACAAGGTAAAGCTAAAACTATTCCTGTTTTAGGAGATTTATTTCAAAAATGGTTTAAAAACTTAACATAACATGAGTAACTTAGCTTTAGAGCACATTACAAGACCTTCAACTTTAAAAGAAAATGCGCCAGTTTTAATATTACTTCACGGGTATGGAAGCGATGAAAACGATTTATTTTCTTTTGCTCAAGAATTACCAGAAGAATTATTTATAATTTCGGCTAAAGCACCATATCCTATGCAACCTTATGGCAATGCTTGGTATGCTATTAATTTTGATGCCGATAAAGGTAAATGGAGTGATAATGATGAAGCTATCCAATCTAGAGATTTAATTGCTACATTTATAGACCAAGTTTGCGAAACTTATCCCGTAAATAAAGACAACGTAAATCTTTTAGGGTTTAGCCAAGGTTGTATTTTAAGTTTTGCAGTTGCTTTTACCTATCCTGAAAAACTTAAAAACATTATTGGTTTAAGCGGTTATGTAAACGAAGATTTATTTACAACACAACCAAAAGAAGCTTACAAACATTTAAATATTTACACATCTCACGGAAGTGTTGACCAAGTAATCCCGGTAGATTGGGCTAGAAAAACAGCACCTTTTTTAGATAACTTAGATATTAATTACAAATACAACGAGTTTCCTGTTGGACATGGCGTTGCACCACAAAATTTCTACGAGTTTAAAACGTGGCTGCAAGGATTAATTTAGTAATTCTAACTTTACTTTAATAAATAAATTTAATTATCTTACGGGATATCAGTGACAAATAACTTACCATATCCTGACGTATTTACGGGATATCAGTGACAAATGTTACTATATAACACGTTACCTGCAAGCGAATCCCACCGCACAGTTAAGCACATTTTATTTTGCTCGTGCCTCACAAAATAAAAAGAGCTTGCCTTTTTCCAACACATAATCTGAACAAAAAACAGAATTAAATTAGGAATTATTAAAAATGTCCGTAAATTTGTCCGTGTACGTAAAAGCGTCCGTGAATAATTATGGCAACAATTAATTTTTATTTAGACAAACCTGACAAAAAAGGGCTTGCACCAATTCATCTGCGAATAAACTGTAATGGAAGTCAAGTTAAGGTTTCGACAGGAAAAAAAATAGAACCAAAAAAGTTCAACAAATCCAAACAGAAAGCGATTGGTTTAACTGTAGAATCACACGAAATAAATCATTATTTAGATTTCTTAAGAGAAAGAGCTGATGAACTTCTACACCATTCCAACAAAAAGACTTTTATCCAAGACGAAGTTAAAAGCGTTTTAAATGAACACATAGATAACTATAAAGAAAATAATAACGTAAATATTGTAAAAGAACAAGTTTCACTTTATGGAAATCCGTTTACTTTTGTTGATTTATTTGCTGGAGCAGGTGGTTTTAGCGAAGGATTTTTGCAAGCTGAACATAATAATAAATTCTTCGATTTTGTTGTTGCTAACGATATAAATGAAAATTGTGAACTAACTCACGTTGTTCGCTACAATCATCAATTAGGTTTAAATGCCGAATTTTTAAAACAAGATATTACTGAACCAGATTTTCTAGACAACTTATTAGAAAAAATCAATGGTCGAAAAATAGATGTTGTTTGTGGTGGACCACCTTGTCAAAGTTTTAGTCTTGCAGGAAAACGAAAAAAGTTCGACAAAAAAGACGACCTATTTTCTCATTATTTAGAAGTCATTAAGGTTTTACAACCTAAATACTTTGTGATGGAAAATGTAAAAGGTATTTTAACTAAAGAAGGCGGTAAAATAAAAGAGTTAATTCTTCAAGAAATCAACTCTATTGTTGACACAAAAGAAATTCCTCAATTAATTTCATTCATAAAAAAAGTCAGTAAAGAATCAAATTCATTTCTTTTCGACACAATAATTAAAAGAGTTGAAATCGAAAAGCTTCTGGAAAAAGATAAAGAAAATGGAAAAGCCGATTTCATCAACTTTGTGGAAAACAGATTTAAAAAGATAACACCAAAAATTGCAGACTACAAAACCAGTAAAACAGACGAAAACATTAACACAATCCGTCACGGTTTTAATCTTTTAGCACGAACCAAAGAATGGGATAAGTTAAAGCGTGATATTATTAAAGAGAAAGACTTTTGTAATATCGATAGTGATAATTTCACAACTGCTTTTACTGACTTTCTTACAGAAATTGGCTCTGAAAATATTATTTCAAAAATTGAGAATTCATTTAAAACCTTAAAAGTTCCAGCTAACTATAAAAAAGATTGTGAAGATATTATTACTGCATTAAAAATTTACACAACTTCTTTTGACGAGTCAATTGAGATATTAAAAACTCATTGTAATAAAACACAAAAACAGGAATTAGAAACAATTCTTGAAAGTATTAGGCTTTATAAAATAGAACAACCTTTTGTTGCAAATGCATCAAATTATGGTGTTCCTCAAAACAGAGAAAGAGTACTTTTTATTGGTTGTCGTAAAGACCAGAAATATATTTCTGAAATTCCAGCAACTGTTACTGAAGCAGAAAAAGTAACCATTTTTGAAGCTTTGTATGATTTAGATTTTATAGGTAATAATCAAGAAGCTCACAGATACGAATTAGTTGATATTTCAACTCAATACAATGGAACTGCAAAGAAAATGGCTAAACTTTTAAAGAAAAGAAAAATTGATGGAAAGCCAATTTCAAAAGGTGGAAAGTCCTTTGCAGAATGGTCAAAAAAAGGTAGATTAATTGACCGTTTTAAACCTCAAACAAAACCCTTTTACGTAAAAAACACAGAAGGTTTAGAAAACGGAGAAAAATATTTCGACATACTTAACAATCACAAAACAAGTAATCAAAACAAAACCGTTATTGAAAGACTTGGTGTGATTTTAAAAAATGGTAATTATAAAAAAGCACAACCAGAACTTGAGAAATTAAATCTTTCTACGAATAAGAGAAATTACAATGTTTTAAAACCAGACGAACAAAGTTCTACAATAATGACTATTGCAGACGATTATATTCATTATAATTCGCCAAGGTCTTTAACAGTTAGAGAAATGGCACGATTACAGTCATTTGACGACTCTTTTGTATTTCAAGGAAAACGCTCAACAGGAGGAAATAATAGAAAAACAGAAGTGCCGCAATACACTTTAGTGGGAAATGCTGTACCACCTTTATTAGCACGAGCAGTAGCAAGTGAAATTTTAAAACATATCAAGTGAGAAAGCTTACAAACGCAGAACAAGAAAAGATAAAATTACTGACCAAAAACCAAGTTTCTCTTACTTTAATTGAGCCAACCGAAACCGGATTAAAAAAATCCATTATGGATGCAACTGGTTCTGTTCGTAGCTATTTGAAAAGCGAGAACATCCACGATTATGAATTGCAGAATCAAGGAACAGAAAGTAAAATAATCATTCCAACAGTCATTCATACTGGATTTAAAACTATAAAGTCGAAAGCGTCTTTGTATCGACCTTTAACTAAAAAGGGCGACCCACGAATTTGGTTTTACAGCTTAACAAAGGTTGCAGACCCAAATGATATTATCGCAATCACATATTACAATGATAGTTTTCAAGTTTTTAGCTTGACAAAATTAGATGTCAAAGAATTACTTGATTCTTCAATTCTAAATCCATTTCAAGAATTAATTAATGCAATCAGTACGACAGAAAATGAAGTAGCATTTGAACTTTTGGCAATGTTAAGAAAGATTGCAAATGCTGGCCCAATTCCTTCAATGGTGGATGCCGATACTTCTGTAGGTAGAACACTTGAAACTGCACTTGGCATAGATATTAATTCTTCTAAACAACCAGATTATAAAGGAATTGAACTTAAATCATTTAGAAACAGCAGAACAAATAGAAAAAACCTATTCGCACAAGTTCCAGATTGGAAGTTAAGTAAATTTAAAAGTTCAGCGGAAATTCTTGACAATTTCGGATATGAGCGTGATGAAGATTTTAAGTTGTATTGCACAGTATCAGCAATTACAAGAAATTCACAAGGTTTGAATTTAAGAATTGATAGCGACATAAAACAACTTATTGAAAACTCTGACAAACCAGAAGTAGGAGATTTTGTGGTTTGGACATTAGACAAACTACATAATCGATTAAAATCAAAACATAAAGAAACGTTTTGGGTAGAAGCCGAAAGTACTAGAATAAATAACCGAGAACATTTTCAATACAAATTAGTAGAGCATACAAAAAGACCAATTACTTCTCAATTTGACTTATTAATTGAGCAAGGAATAATAACGCTTGACCATTTAATTAAACGAAACTCAAAAGGAAAAGTTGTCGAAAAAGGACCATTATTTAAAATCAAGCCGAAAGGAATAGGATTACTGTTTCCGCCTAGTGAGAGTTACGATTTAATGACATAGCGGAATAGCCAACGCTGAAAGCCATACACATTTCCAGTCGCACCATCCAAGCTACACCAAAACTGTAAAAGAGTATGTCTTTGCCAACGCTAGAAAGTTTGCGGAAAGACGCCAGCCAGGTAACAACGTATATAAAAAATAGCGGTTTTAGTTCTTAAACGAAAATGAATTTCATAAATTTAAGGTTCGTTATAATCCGAAAATCTAGTGTGTAAAACCCGCTACTTTTCATATACAAGACCGTTAGGTGTAATTATCAAAAATATGAGAAAACTTTCAACATTCATTCTTTGTTTAATAATACTAATTTCTTGTAAAGAAAAGGAAGAGAAAATCGTCTCATTCGAAAAATCCATAACGGATTATACACAGTTTGTAAATCCTTTTATTGGAACAAGTAAAATGGGTCATGTGTTTCCTGGAGCAACAGCGCCTTTTGGGATGGTTCAATTAAGTCCACAAACCAATTTTGAAGTCATGTTCAATGAAGATGGCAAGTATAATTCTGAAACCTATGAATACTGCGCAGGTTACCAGCATAAAGATTCAACAATTATTGGTTTTGCACATACAAACTTTAGCGGAACAGGTCATGCAGATTTAGGTGATTTTCTTGTGATGCCAACTACAGGGAAATTAATACTTGACCCCTTACAAACAAAAGAAGGAGATAAAGGTTTTTACTCTACATTTTCACACGATAATGAAGAAGCTTCTCCTGGTTATTACAAAGTAGATTTAAATAGTTATGGAATTAAAGCAGAACTTACAGCAAGCGACCGAGTTGGTTTTCATCAATACACATTTCCGAAATCTGAGGACGCGCACATAATTCTTGATATGGTTTACAATGTTTATCATCATGATAATAAAAATGTTTGGACTTTTATTCGTGTAGAAAACGACTCTTTAGTTACTGGCTATAGACAAACCAAAGGTTGGGCAAGAGACAAAAAAGTATTCTTTGCCATGCAATTTTCAAAACCATTCAAAAGCTATGGTCATAAAAAATATGATGATATAAAATATGATGGATTTTATAGACGATTTAAGCAAGATGAAAACTTCCCAGAAATGGCTGGAAAAGATATTAGAGCCTATTTTAATTTTGACACTCAAGAAAACGAAAAGATTAATATCAAATTTTCACTTTCCTCTGTTAGTTCTTCAGGAGCATTAAAAAACTTACAAGCAGAAATTCCGCATTGGGGTTTCAATAAAATAAAACAAGAGACCAATTCAAAGTGGAACAATGAACTTTCAAAAATAGAAGTCACCACCTTAAACGATAGTGATAAAACAAATTTCTATACAGCGCTTTATCATACTAATCTTTCACCAATTTTATATGAAGACGTCGATGGACAATACAGAGGATTAGACCAAAACATTCACAATTCTGTTGGCTTTACCAACTATACTATTTTCTCTCTTTGGGATACATATAGAGCATTACATCCTTTATTTAACATTACGCAACCCGAACGTAATAATGACATGATAAAATCCATGTTGGCACATCATGACCAAAGCGTACACAATATGCTACCTATTTGGTCTCATTATGCCAATGAAAATTGGTGTATGATTGGATATCACGCAACTTCCGTTATTGCCGATGCTATGGCAAAAAATGTTGGTGATTTTGACCAAGAACACGCATTAAAAGCATCAGTAAATACTGCTAATGTGCGATATTTTGATGGTATTGGAGATTACATTGATTTTAAATATGTACCTGATGATAAAAGCCATTCTTCTGTTTCCAAAACATTAGAGTATGCTTACAACGATTGGTGTATTGCTCAAATGGCTAATCAAATTGATAATACCAATATAAGTGAAGAATTTATGGAACGTTCAGAATATTATAATAATGTTTACGATCCAAAAATTGGTTATATGCGACCAAAACTATCGAATGGTAAATTCAGAGAAAATTTTGACCCAATGGATACACATGGTCAAGGTTTTATTGAAGGAAACGCTTGGAATTACGGTTTATATGTTCCTCAAAACATCACAAAAATGGTAGATATGATGGGCGGAAAAGAACGGTTTACGAAACATTTAGACTCACTATTTACTATGGAAATAGATGAAAAATATATTGCTAATCATGAAGACATCACACGCGATGGTATTATAGGGAATTATGTTCATGGTAACGAACCTGGTCACCATATTCCGTATTTATATAATTGGACTGGTCACCCTGAAAAAACCCAGGAACGAGTGCGAATGATTATGAATACAATGTATGCTCCAACGGTAGATGGTTTGTGTGGAAATGATGATGCAGGACAGATGAGCGCATGGTATATTTTTAGTAGTTTAGGGTTTTATCCAGTAACTCCCGGTTCTTCATATTATGCATTAGGAAGCCCATTAGTAAAAGAAGCTATTATCCATTTAAATAATGGAAAAACATTATCGATTAAGGCTATAAATCAAAGCTCAAAAAACATTTACGTAAAAAGCATTTCTGTAAATGGAAAAATAATCAAAGGAAATCAATTATCGCACAGTGATATTATAAATGGAGGTGAAATTTTGTTTGAAATGGTAGCTAAATCAAATTAGGAAATTTAACTACACCTAACACAGTGTATAATTAATTGCTTTGGTAAGTGCTTATTTGAAAAATTCCTTCGGAATTTTCTCATGTTCGTATTTGTTTACTAAATTAGTTCTTGCCAACGCAACAAGCCATACACAAGACCGTTGTGCGTAAGTCGAAAAAACAGACAGACCAATGAAATTTAATATCATTTTTACCTTTTTTCTGCTCTCTAATACTATAATGGGACAGAATTTTCATACCGAATTTGAGTATGATGATGAAATTAATAAAGGCATTGCAATTCAGAATAGTTATCCAAAAGGCGGACAAAGATTTACAACGACAAACGGAAAAGAATTTGTTTACGTTACATTTTGGACTTGTATTACCAATAAAGCATCTTCTAATTTGGAATTAGCAATAGATTTTTCAGCTAATTCATTTGTAATACCTTCAGAGCCTAATATAAACTTCAATTTGTTTATACCAAATTACGAAATGACTCTTGAGAAAGTAAAATCACCTAATTACGGATTGGATATAATAAGTTTCCTTAACGAAAACATAAATAAACCCTCTAAATTGAAAACAGTAATTGAGCCAAATAGCTCTTATCTTTTCTATTCAGTTGTAATCTCTGACGAAGGTGTAAACGGAACAATAAGAGCTGGATTTGAATTAAAGAAAGATAAACTTATTTATAAACTTAATAACTATGAAATCAATTGTGGGAAAGTTGTAACTAAAAATTAAAATTATTTTATGTGGAAACCTGTAGCGGAAAGGCCTACGCACAACATCGGGATATAAGTAATAAAAAAGGCAACCAATTAAGAATACTTTTCATTACTAAAAAACAGCTTAAAACTACAGCAATTAAATAATAACAAATTTGTCCGTTTAACATATTTCAGTTAAATTGATAGAAGACAAACCAACATGACACTCAAAAAACATAAAACCTATCTAACCATTTTAATTCTATTTTTATCTTTTAATTGCAAAAACGAGACTAAAGAAACTGAAATTAAGACTACACCTATAAAAACAGAAGTCACACTAGATGTAATTGGAAATTACGTTTCTAAGAATTATTCAAAAAGAAACGAAGGTTTTGATTGGATAGCTGTTTCAGTTACAAATGAAAGCGCTAACAATTTAAATATTTCTATTAGATCTAGAGCAGATAAGAAAAAACCAACTTGTACATTTAATACTGTTGCAACTAAAATTGATGATAAAACTTACCAATCGGAAATTGAAGGAAAAACTATTTTATTTAAGTTTAATAATACAGAAATAAATATTACCCCTAAAAAAGAAGAAGACCAAAATATATTATACTTTTACTGTTCTGGAGGTGTATCCATTGGCGGAACATACTCTAAATTAAACGAAGAACTAGATCAAACACAAATTGATAAAATACAGTTTAGTAAGATTCTTAACATACAAAATGTTGGCTTTAATATTTCTGTTACAAGAGAAAAAAATACTAATCTATTAACCATTTTTACTTTTGGTTTAGAAGTAAAAGAATATAATGAGACACTTAATATATCTAATGAAAAAGTAATTAATGCTGAAGTTGAGGATTTTGATATGGATGGTTCTCCAGAGCTTTTTATTTATACAGAGTCTTTAAGCAAAGAAAAATATGGTAATGTGTATGCTTTTTCCGTAAACAATAAAAAATCTATGAGTCCTATTTATTTTGAAAAAACTCTTACCAACAATAAAATAAACCAAGGTTACAAAGGTAATGATACCTTTACGCTAATTGAACAAACTTTAGGACAGCGTTTTCCTATTTATAAGCAAGGTAACGAGGAGAATAAACCTAGTGGTGGAATTAGACAAGTTTTATATAAACTAGTTAAAGAATCTTCTGCGAAAAAACTTGTAATTAAGAAAATAACAGAATATTAAAAATATCTTGTATATTTAATAGAAAAAGCAACCAGTTTGGTTGCTTTTTCTATTTATAATTTCTCTAAAATATTAATCTAAAGGATACAATAATTGATCTAAACGTTTAAATCTTAAATCGTCGTTATCATCCAAACTATAATTAATTAGCATTTCTCCCCAAATAGTACCATCGGAAAAATCTGCAATAATCCACTTATGGTTTAAAACTCTAATAGTGTTAAAAGCTATTTTTTTTCCACCAGTACCAACATAAGGTATTAATGGATGTTCTTCACCTTCGTAAGCATTCATAGAGTATAATGCATCTTTTATAACTGGTTCCAATATTACACCATCTACACCATCGCGATCAAAATAGTTAAGCGCATCTTGACTTTTAGTTAAATTAAAGAAAGATAAGTCTTCTAATTGCGAAGTTAAATTAGCAATTGAATCTTTGTAGACTTCAACATCTGCTTCAGCTCTTAATAGATTCTTATCGTAATCTTCAATAATACTTTTAGAATTCATAAACTGAAACAACACTAATAAAAGTGTAAAAATAAACAGGTACATAAAAATTCTATTCTTCATAAGGCTAAATTTATTTTAAATTAATTTGAAGCATATCGTATGCTAAATAAACGTTCTTAGGTAATTTTTGTTGTACATCATCGTGAAATCCTAATTGATGACTAATATGTGTTAAATAAGCTTTCTTAGGTTTTAAAAACGAGATAACTTCTAGAGCTTCATCTAAAGTAAAATGTGACGGACTAAAGGTTTCCCGCAATGCATTAATAACTAAAACATCTAAATCTTTAAGCTTTTCTAATTCCTCTTGCTTAATTGTTTTCATGTCTGTTAAATAGGCAAAATTATCAATTCTAAACCCAAATACTTGTAACCCATTATGCAAACCATCTACAGGAATAATAGTTTTATCTGCTAATACAAAAGGTTTGTTTTCAATCTCTAAAGCTTCTACAACTGGTGAACCTGGATACTTATTTTCAGTTGTAAAAATATAGTTAAATCTAGTGCGCAACTCACCTAAAACACGTTTGTGCGCATAAAAAGGCATTGCACCTTGCCTAAAACAAAATGGTCTAATATCATCTAAACCCGCAGTATGATCTGCATGTTCGTGTGTAAAAATAACGCCATCTAATTGAATTACATTGGCACGTAACATTTGCTGTCTAAAATCTGGTCCACAATCTATAACAAAAGTGTTATTTCCCCATTCTAGTAATACAGAAACTCTTAAACGTTTGTCTTTAATATTGGAACTTAAACATACAGGATGCGTGCTTCCAATTATTGGAATCCCTTGCGATGTACCTGTTCCTAGAAATGTTATTTTTAAACTCATATTTACTCAAACAAAAATAGGATATTTTTTTTGTTTGGTTAATGAAAATGATACATTTGTAAGAGAACTGAATCTACTTTAAATGGAAGAAATCATACTGAAAGGTGATAGAGAATTTGAAAATATCCCTTCAATTAAAGACAAAGCACTACGTATTAACTTAAATGAAAACATTTATGGTACGTTTGCTGAAATTGGGGCTGGACAAGAAACTGTAAGACAGTTTTTTAGAGCTGGTGGTGCTTCCGGCACTATTGCAAAAGCAATGTCTGCTTATGACAAAGCTTTTAGTGATGCTATTTACGGTATAGAGCAAGACAAACGCTACGTTACAGAAGCCAGATTACGTAAAATGCTTTCTCATGAAATTAACTTAATTGAAGAGCGTTTAAGTAGAGACGAACATCCAAACAAATTCTTTTTTAGTTATGCTAATACTGTAGCTACAATAGATTTTGCTAAGAAGTACAAAGGTCACGGTTGGGTTGGAATTAAATACCAAATAGATCCAGATCAAGATTACAACGAGATTATTCTTCATATAAGATTTAAAGAGAACGATGCACGTTTACAGCAAGAAACACTTGGAACATTAGGAACCAACTTAATTTACGGTGCTTTTTACAAACATAATCAACCAAAAAAATTACTTAAATATCTTTACGATCATTTGGATAAAGATCAAATAGAAATTGATACTATTAACTTCTCTGGTCCTGTTTTTAAAGATGTAGATAACCGTTTAATGAGTTTACAGCTTGTAAAAAATGGAATGACAGATGCTGTCATGTTTGCTCCAGATGGAAATAACGTTTTACCAGCAAGAGTTCTTTATAAGCGTAACATCTTAGCCTTACGTGGTAGTTTTAGACCTGTAACCAAAGTAAACATAGATATGTACAAAAAATCGTACGATATGTTTATTAAAGAAAATAAAGTAGACGAAACCAAAACTCAAGTTATTTTTGAGATTACATTGTCTAACTTAAGAGCTCAAGGAGAAATAGACGAACAAGATTTTATGGATCGCGCACGTTTGTTATGTTCTTTAGGTCACACGGTTTTAATTTCTAATTTCCAAGAATACTACAAACTTGTAGAATACTTCTCTCAATATACCAAAGCTAGAATGGGATTAGCTATGGGCGTTAATAATTTAGTAGATATTTTTGATCAAAAGTATTATTCACATTTAAGTGGTGGAATTCTTGAAGCATTTGGAAAATTATTCTTTAAAGATTTACGTGTGTACTTATATCCAATGAAAAATGATGACGGTACATTAACAACTAGTGATAATCTTAAAGTACATCCACGTATGAAAGAGCTTTACAAATTCTTTAAATACAACGGAAAAGTGATAGATATTGAAGATTACGACGAAGACAACTTAGTGGTATTCTCTAGAAAAGTATTAAAAATGATTAGTTCCGGAGAAAATGGATGGCAAGAAATGTTACCAGAAGGTGTTTCTAAATTAATTATGGAAAAGAGTTTATTTGGTTGTGAAACTGAAGAAGCTTCGGAATTTGAATAAAACTAAGTTTAAAACTTATAAAAACGCTCAAAATGAATTTCATTTTGAGCGTTTTATTTTTTTATATGAATCTAAAATTTAAACTAACTCTAAAATTTGAGCCGCATGATCTTTAGTTTTAACTTTATCAATAACATGAGCTATTGCGCCATTCTCATCTACTAAAAAGGTTTTTCTATGAATACCATCATACTCTTTACCCATAAACTTTTTTAAACCCCAAACTCCAAAAGCATTAATAACTTCTTTGTCTTCATCTGCTAATAACGGAAATGGAAAACTATATTTATTTTTAAAGTTAGACTGTCTTTTTTCAGAATCTGCACTTACTCCTAAAATCTCAAAACCTTTATCTTGTAATGCTTTATAATTATCTGTTAAGTTACAAGCTTCGGCAGTACAACCTGGAGTACTTGCTTTAGGGTAAAAGAAAACTATCAATTTCTTTCCTTTATAATCGGTTAAAGAAACTTTATTTCCATCTTGATCATTCACTGAGAAATTTGGAACTTTATCGCCTTGTTTTAATGTGTTCATAGTCGTAATTTTGATTTTATTCAAAAATACAACTTATGACTAAGCAAGAAAAGGTAGATTTTGTTATAAATACGTTAAATGAACTATATCCCGAAATACCTATTCCTTTAGATCATAAAGATCCGTACACGCTATTAATTGCTGTATTATTATCTGCACAATGTACAGATGTAAGAGTTAACCAAATAACACCTTTACTTTTTGCTAAAGCAGATAATCCTTACGATATGGTTAAGCTTTCTGTAGAAGAAATTAAGGCTATAATTAGACCTTGTGGTCTTAGCCCAATGAAAAGTAAAGGTATTTACGGCTTGTCTAAAATTTTAATTGATAAACATAACGGAGAGGTACCACAAAGTTTTGAATTTTTAGAGGAGTTACCTGCTGTTGGACATAAAACAGCAAGCGTTGTTATGAGTCAGGCTTTTGGAGTGCCTGCATTTCCAGTAGACACACATATCCATAGATTAATGTACCGCTGGAACTTAACCAATGGTAAAAATGTACAACAAACCGAAAAAGATGCTAAACGATTGTTTCCAGAGCATACTTGGAACGATTTACATTTGCAAATCATTTGGTATGGCAGAGAATATTCGCCAGCAAGAGGATGGGATTTAGAAAAAGATATTATTACAAAAACTATAGGTAGAGCAACAGTTTTAAAAGCTTACAAGAAATAAATTAACGGCTATAATAGATTAATAGTTGCTACGAAAATTCATTAATTAAAACATTACAAATCTAAAAGTCACCTTTTAGTTAAATTAGCAATTTTATTACACAATTAAAGTAGCTTAAAACTCCTCTTTTAATATGAAAGGTAATAAATTAATAGGATTACAAATACTAAGAGGTTTAGCAGCTTGGTTAGTTGTAATGCATCACTTTAATAATGTTTTTTTTAATTGGGAACCACCGATTAAATGTTTTAAATTTTTAAATTATGGCTATTATGGTGTAGATATTTTCTTCGTTTTAAGTGGGTTTATAATGTTCTATTCTATTAAGAATAATACAAAAGGTGCATTTTCATTTTTTTTAGATAGATTATTTAGAATAATCCCGGTCTATTGGTTTATGACACTACTTTTAGTAATATCTTTTGCTTTACTACCAGTAGAAACTTATAATACATCTTATACACTTGAAAGTTTATTTAAATCTTTGTTTTTTATTCCTTCATTAAATCCAAAAGGCATTGGACACTACCCATTTTTATATGTTGGATGGACATTAATTTACGAACTATTTTTTTATGCGGTTTTAACCATTTCCATGTTTATAAGTAAAAATAAGGCTTTAATAATTACATCAATCATTTTAATAGCATTACCAATTCTATTAAAAAATTATCGCCCATTAGGATTGACTAACAAACTTTTATATGAGTTTGTTTTTGGAATAATAATAGCATATGGCTACTCATTGAGTTTTAACAGTAAATATTCCAAAGTTTTATTAAATAAAAAAAATGCTATTCCACTTCTTTTTATAATAATTACATCCGGTTACTTTGCAATAACGCATTATGGATTTAAATTTCATATTAAATTATTAGGTGCAGGCTTAATTTTAATTTTATTTCTATTAATTGAAGATTTTGTTAGAGATAAAAAATGGCTATATCCAATAGTTCTTTTAGGCGATTTTTCTTACTCAACTTATTTAATTCATCCCATAATTTTAGGTTGGTATGTTATACTATACAAAACAACTCAAAATATATTAATTCAAGCATTAACTATTTTATTGTTTATTTATACAGTTTATATTCTTTCAAAAAAATCTTTTAAATATATTGAAAGAAATATTTTAATTTACAATCTAAAAGAGAAAATAAAAACCCATTATGACTCCAAAAATAATAAAACTTAACCCTAAAAAATTAGTTGGTTTCTCTCAAAAAATGTCTTATTCTGAAGATAAAACACAAGAACTTTTCAAACGTTTTATGCCTTTAAAGAGTACAATTAAGAATTCTTTAAATACAGATGTTGTTGCTTTACAGGTTTATACTAATTTCACATCTTTAGAAAACTTCTCTCCGGAAACTGTTTTTACTAAATTTGCTTTAACCGAGGTTTCTAATTTCGATACTAGTCCTAAAAACATGGAACAATTTAATTTAGAAGCTGGGTTATATGCGGTATTTACGCATAAAGGAAACGTACAGCAATTTTACAACACTTGGTTTTATATTTTTAAAGATTGGTTACCAAATTCAAATTACCAATTGGATCAAAGACCACATTTTGAAGTTCTACCTGAAGGCTATAATCCCGCTAGTGAAGATTCTACAGAAGAGGTTTGGATTCCAATTAAAGAACTTTAATTTTTAAATACATTTTTATAAATCAACAAAAAAAAGCTGCGATAATTATATCGCAGCTTTTTTGTGAAAAGATTATTTATAGTTTATTCTCATAAACTTAAAAACATATTTATTCAATAATTAATCTTTTTATTTGCTGACCTTTATCAGAATAGATTTTTAAAATATATGCTCCAGTTTGTAAACTACTAACATTTATTTTATCGGTAGACTTTGTATTTGTTAAAATAAGTTTCCCTAACATATCATACATCTTCACTTCAGTAATTTTTGAAGGTGATTTAATAGTAATATAATCTGATGTTGGGTTTGGGTAAACCGAAACTTCAAAATTACCATTAATATCTGTTGTAGATAATGTAGTTCCTGTAACATTAATATTATCTACAAATAAGTTATTACCCCAGCTTGATACATTTGTAATAGCAATAGATAAGGTTGGAGCATTATCATAAGCACTTAAATCTATAGAAATATTATTCCAATCTCCTGCTGTTGGGATAAAAGCTGCTGTATTATCTGGAGCTGTTGCTAATGCTGCTCCTTCAACATAATAAATTGATGTAGTATAAGTGTTTCCACAATCTGTAGATACAAAAACTTCTAAACCATCAAAAAACGAAGCATCATACCTAGCATAAGCCACATCAAAAGTAAGTGTAGCGTCTGTAGTTGTAGAAAAATCGAAAATTGGTGTACGTAATTGATCAATAGTACCATTTGGATTACTTGCTGCTGAACCAGAATAATTATTAAAGAAAGCAGAAACTCCACCTGTTCCATTAGCAGAAACATTTCCTAGAACCCATACAAAAGCATCAGAATCAGGATTGTATGTAGTTAATCCAGAGTTTGTTGGGTTAAAAGAAGCATCTTCAAAATCTTCAGAAAAAGGAATAAATTGAGCAGTCACTGTCTGGTGGTTAGTTGTAATTCCATCATTTGAACCATTTTCATCTGCACTTCCATTTGGGCTAGATGTATAAGACTCAAAAGTATAAACTCCTGCTGGCTCAGTATAAGAAGGCAAAGTTACATTCTCTGTTGCTGCTTGAACAAGTGATCCTGTCCAGTTATAAGTAACTGCTGTTCCTCCATTAACCTCATAAGAAATTGTAGCACTAGTAAGCGTAGTACTTCCAATATTTTGAATAGTTACTTGTGGTGTTACTGATCCTCCTGCAGAACAAGCTGATGAATTTGGAGCTGGAGATACATGAGCAATTACTCCTGCATCTAATGCTGCTGTAACACATCCTACTGGAAGTATTGCTGTTGGGTAAGTAACTGTAGCGCTACACTTATTTGAACCCCAAGTAATATTACTTGCAGTATTATTCATAAGAACAGCTTGGTCTTCAGAGAACATGTACATACAAGCATCATTTACATAATCCATGTAATTCATATACATATCATCTGTAGTACAAGAACTTGCTCCTATTGTTGGACAACCATAATATTCAGCTGCAGATGTAGGAGTATCTCCAAAACCATCGTCTACACCACAAGCGCCATCTCCCCAAATATGAGGTAAACCAAGATAATGTCCTACTTCGTGAGTTGCTGTACGACCTAGGTTGTATGAAGCATAACCAGCGCATCCAGCTCCAGGCCCAACTCCATTTCCACAACTAACGTTTCCATTTGCTTCAGAACCAAAAACACACGCTTCTATGACTACTCCATCTCCATTACCTGAACCAAATAAAGGTGCGTAACCTAATACACCAGTTCCTTCAGTTACAAATATATTTAAATAACCACTCCATACTCCTAAGGTAAAGTTTGGAAAACTATTATTAGCAACATAGTCTTCATTGATAGTGATTGCATAATCTCCATTATTAAGTCCAAATCCTCCTGGGTGATTTTGATCTGCTAAGCAAAATTGTATACAAGTACCATTAAATGCTAACGCAGCTGGATCTAAACTACTTCCTGCTACATCAGTACAATAATTTGCAATATCTGTATTTGAGGCTGCAAAATCTTCGTTTAAAACTTGTATTTGACTTAATGCAAGTGTTTCTAAACAAGCTGCTGTTTGTGAAGTTATACCTTCATAATGTACTGCTACAGGAATAATTACTGGATTTGTACAATTAAAAGCAGATTTAGAATTAAAGTTTGATATTCTTTTAATACTATCTAATTGAAACTTACGAAGATTGAATTTTTTTCTATAATCTGAGTTAGACTCATAATTAGCTTCGTGAACTTCTGTTGCGTAACATCTTTGTGGCTGTTGTGATTCGCCTTTTTGAGCATTGACAGAAAACGTCAAAAATAAAAATAAAATAATAAGTAGTCTCATAGTTAAGTTTTTGTTAAATTTAAGACTCAAATATATGTAATAATATTAAGAATGAGTAGATTAATTATGAGACGAGAACTAAATTACACATTTAACTAATGTTATATTTTAAGTGTATAAATTTTTAATGTAATTTATTAAAAAGATACATTATTATTAAAAAAAACACCAAAATAAAATTCAATTTGGTGTTTTTTGTATTAAATTATAATACTATTTTATAATATCTGCATATAGATCAAAATCTTCTGCTTCAGTTACTTTTACATTATAATATTCTCCAGTTTTTAAGTAGGTTTCTGTGGCATCTATTAACACCTCATTATCTACATCTGGACTATCAAATTCTGTACGTCCAACAAAGTAGTTTCCTTCTTTTCTATCAATAACCACTTTAAATTCGTGCCCTATTTTTTCTTGATTTAATTCCCATGAAATTTGAGATTGAATTTCCATAATCTCGTTAGCTCTATTTTGCTTAACTTCCTGAGGAACATCATCTTCTAGATTATATGCATGCGTATTTTCTTCGTGAGAATAGGTAAAACAACCTAAACGTTCAAAACGCATATCTTTAACCCATTGTTTTAGAGTTTGGTAATCTTCTTCAGTTTCACCTGGATAACCAACAATTAAAGTTGTTCTAATAGTCATTCCTGGAACTGCTTTTCTAAACTCTTGCAATAATTTAGTAGTTTTTGCTTGGGTTGTTCCGCGACGCATACTTTTAAGAATTTTATCAGAAATATGCTGTAACGGAATATCTAAATAATTACAAATTTTAGGCTCTTTATTCATAAGCTCTAAAACATCCATTGGAAAACCTGTTGGAAACGCATAATGCAATCTAATCCATTCTATACCTTCAACTTTTACTAAGTTTTCTAATAACTCTGCTAAGTTTCGTTTTTTATAAATATCTAATCCGTAATAGGTTAAATCTTGCGCTATTAAAATTAATTCTTTTACACCATTAGCAGCTAACTTCTCAGCTTCAATAACTAAATTCTCTATTGGTGTACTTTTGTGTTTTCCACGCATAATTGGAATTGCACAAAAACTACAAGGTCTATCGCAACCTTCAGCAATTTTTAAATAAGCGTAATTTTTAGGTGTTGTTGTTAAACGTTCTCCAATTAATTCATGCTTATAATCTGCACCTAAAGCTTTAAGTAAACCAGGTAATTCTGTTGTCCCAAAATACTGATCTACATTAGGAATTTCCTTTTCCAAATCCGGCTTGTAACGTTCGCTTAAACAACCAGTAACAAATACTTTATCTACATCGCCATCTTCTTTTTTCTGCATGTAATCTAGAATAGTGTTCACACTTTCTTCTTTGGCATTATTAATAAAACCACACGTGTTAATTACTACAATATTTCCTTCTTCTTCATGTACAACTTCTTTACCATTGGCTTTAAGTTGTCCCATTAACACTTCACTATCATAAACATTTTTACTACAACCTAATGTAATTACATTTATCTTGTTCTTTTTTAGTGTTTTAGTTCTCATATCATTAATTTGGACTGCAAAGATACGTAATGATTTACGATTGTAATTTTTTAAATTAAACTTTATACCTTATAGCGTAGTCTAAATAGAAAACCATTTATTATGAAGTCTTTTTTATCTCTATTAATAGTTCTGTGTTTATTTAATTGTTCTTCGGAAGAAGCTATTAAAAATCCTCAAAATAACACAGAAACCTCAATATATTTTCCAAAAATAAATTCGGACACTTGGGAAACCATTTCCCCTGAATCGTTAAATTGGAACTCCACTAATTTAAACGATTTGTATACTTTTTTAGTTGAAAAAAATTCTAAGAGTTTTATAATGCTTTATAAAGGAAAAATTGCAGTAGAATATTACATGAATGGACATTCTGAAACTTCTCCTTGGTATTGGGCAAGTGCAGGGAAAACTTTAACTACAGCTGTGACAGGAATTGCTGAAGATGAAGGGTTTTTAGACATTAACAGTAAAGTATCTGATTATTTAGGCACCGGTTGGACAAGTGCTACTTTAGAAAAGGAGAATTTAATAACTAACAAAAATTTACTTAACATGACTTCAGGTTTAGACGATACCTTAGGTGATGATGTTTCTCCAACTAATTTACAATACATAGCAGATGCAAACACACGTTGGGCTTACCATAATGTATATGTAAAACTTCAAGATGTGGTTGCTTCCGCTACTAATCAAACATGGAATAATTATTTCGAAGCGTCTTTAAAAAACAAAATAGGAATGTCTGGAACTTGGATTTCTAATAATAATCTAAACGTTTATTGGAGTAACACGAGAAGCATGGCACGATTTGGATTATTAATTTCTGCCAACGGTAAATGGGAAAACGAACAAATAGTCTCAGAATCTTTTTTAAATGAAGCTACAAACACCTCACAATCTATAAACAAAGCTTATGGCTATTTATGGTGGTTAAATGGAAAACAGAGTTATCATTTACCTCAATCTCAATTTGAATTTAATGAAGAATTAATTCCTAACGCACCACAAGGTATGTATGCTGCTTTAGGTAAAAATGACCAAAAAATTTATGTAGTTCCAAGTAAAGATTTAGTTATTATTAGAATGGGAAATGCAGCAGACAATGATACTTTTGGGCTTTCTACTTTTGATAATGATCTATGGCAAAAAATTAATAATATTATTGATTAATGATTTTTTTATTTCGTAAAATTAGATACAGTAAAAACGGAATTATACCATGTGGCAACCTAAAAACTGTCTCATATAAAGTTTGATGAAATGAAAGCAATGATATTGAATAATGAAATTCACTTACTATTCTTGCAAAAGCCGTTATTAATCCCCAAAACACAGCATACAACAATACGGATTTAGCAATTTTGGGCACAAATACTCCTATAACAATAATAAAATCTAAAATTGCAGCTATAAATAATAATGTTTTTGTTGTAGACTCAGATACTCCTAAAATATTAATAGTCATTGTAATAAAATTTGCTGGTATTGGAAAAAACATTCCTAAGGCATATAATCCATGACAAAAAAAAGTCAAAGCAATTAAAAACTTTAATTGTAATTCAAATTTAAGTTCTTTGGAGTGTTTTAAATAAGCTAATAATACAAAAGGAGTTCCAAATTGAATTGAGTGTTCAAAAAACATAGCAAAAACATAGAATTTACTTTTTGTTTGTAATAGTGCTAAAACAACCAATAAAATTCCACCAAAAATTATAAAACTTCTAATTATTCTTAAACTATTTCTATTAACAATTAAACATAAAACAGCACATATTAAATATATGAATCCATTAATTCTAATAGCAGTTTGTATATAATAATCATAGGTTATAGAAGTAACATATTCTTTCCATTCTATATTAAAAACAACATCTAATATTGGCTCTAATAAATTTTGATCCCATAGTAAAGTTCTGAAAGGTACATCCCAAAATATAAATTGATAAGCTCTACCAATAAAAACAAAAAAAGCAGACAGCTTTAAGTAAAATAAAATATTTTTAGGAGACAATTTTAATCTATGAGTTATTAAATTAAGGCATATAGTTTTTCTGCAAAATAAACATTATTTTTGTGAAGACATTATACTTTATAAGTTTAAGTTTTTAGCTCAAATAAAAAAGTCCTTAAAAGTAAAATATGAAAAAATTCTTATTGATTATTTGTTTTACTTCAACTTTTATTTCCTATTCTAATACAGGTAAATATAGATTAGTTATAACAGATAATCCAGCAACTACAATTATGATTGCTTGGGAACAAATAAGCGGAACGAATCCAATTATATATTTTGACACTTTAGATCATGGTACAGCTTGGAATAATTATAGTTTTCAAAAAAGTATTGACAGATCTGTTTACTACAAAGGGATGAATAACACTTTTAGTAAACTAACAGGATTAACTCCTAATACAAGTTATTATTTTGTGATTAAAGATTCCGAAGGTATTAGTGAGCGATTTTGGTTTAAAACCACTCCAGACACCAATGAAACTATGCAATTTATAAGTGGTGGAGATTCAAGAAACAATAGGGGTACAAGACAGAACGCCAACAAACTCGTTGCAAAACTAAAACCCATTGCTATTTTTTTTGGTGGCGATATGACAAATGGTGATTCTAGTTCTGAATGGAAAAATTGGTTAGACGATTGGCAGCTAACTACAGCAAGTGATGGTAGAATGTTTCCAATTATTCCAACAAGAGGAAACCACGAAAGCTCTAATTTAAGTATCTATGAGATTTTTAATACACCTTCTGAAAACATTTATTATAAAATTATATTTGGAGAAAACCTATTATCAATCTATACTTTAAATTCTGAAATTACCGCTGGAGGAATACAAGGAGAATGGTTAGAGAACGAATTAATAAATGATAATTCCAACTGGAAAACTGCACAATACCATAAACCTATGCGACCACATGTTTCCAGTAAAATGGAAGGAAATGATGAATACGTAAATTGGTCTAAACTATTTTTTGATTACAAAGTAAAACTAGTTTTTGAATCGGATTCTCATACAGTAAAAACAACTTGGCCAATAAAACCATGTATTAACTGTGAGAATTGTGAATCTGGCTTTGTTAGAGATGATGATTTTGGAACTATTTATGTTGGTGAAGGTTGCTGGGGAGCTCCCTTACGAGAAAACGACGATAGTAAAATTTGGACAAGAGATTATGGATCTTTTAATCAATTTAAATGGGTTTGCGTTTCCACAGGACAAATAGATTTAAAAACCATAGTTATTGGTGATTCAGAAAATGTACTAGAAAACTCTAATAACTCAAGTTGTTCATTACCTGTTGGTCTCAATTTATGGACCCCAACTAATGGAGATACAGTAACTATTTTAAATACTTCATTAGAATTACCTAGAGTTGAATTTAGCTCCTTAAGCGATAATGATTACATTGAGAATGGCACTAATATACTTATTGATGCTACGGCAACAGATGACGATGGTACTATTTCACATTTAGAATTTTATATAAATGGAAACCTAGAACATACTGATTATTCAGAACCCTTTCAATTTAACCACAACTTCTCTAATGGTGGTTATATAATAGAAGCAATAGCTTACGATAATGACAACTTCTCAAGTAACGAAATAATTAAGGTATATGTTGGAAATTACTCAGATAGTCTTAACCAAAGTTTAGACGATTTAAAACTATCTCCAAATCCTTTTAAAAACATAATAACTTTTAGTAATTTAAGCTCCGATTTCACAAGTGCTTTATTTAAAATTTATAATTTAAACGGAAAACTTGTTTATTCAAAAAGATTAAATTGCAAAACTATAAATTTAAACTTTTTAACAAATGGTATTTATATTATTAAATTAGAATCCCAGAGTAATAAAATTTTAACTAGAAAGATTGTTAAAAATTAATAGATAAAAAAAAATCCAAAGCTAAGCTTTGGATTTTTTTTATCTATATGTAAGAACACGGTCTACTTAAAGAAAGAATCTACAAACTCATGTTTATTAAACACTTGTAAATCTTCTATACCTTCACCTACACCAATATATTTTACAGGAATTTTAAACTGATCGCTAATTCCAATTACAACGCCACCTTTTGCAGTACCATCTAATTTTGTCACGGCTAAACTTGTTACTTCTGTAGCGGCTGTAAACTGCTTAGCTTGCTCAAATGCATTCTGCCCAGTTGATCCATCTAAAACTAACAAAACATCATGTGGTGCATCTCCAACCACCTTTTGCATAACACGTTTCACTTTAGTTAACTCGTTCATTAAGTTAATCTTGTTATGTAATCTTCCTGCTGTATCAATAATAATAACATCTGCTTGTTGGTTAACTCCAGATTCTAAAGCATCAAAAGCAACACTTGCTGGATCACTTCCCATATCTTGTCTTACCATTGGCACATCTACGCGATCTGCCCATACTTGTAATTGATCTATTGCTGCAGCTCTAAATGTATCTGCCGCACCTAAAACAACCTTTAAACCTTGCTTTTTTAATTGGTAAGCTAATTTTCCAATAGTTGTAGTTTTACCAACACCATTTACACCAACAACCATTAAAACATAAGGTGTTTTAGTTCCATCTGGCTGGTTTGGTAGTTTAGGAATAGTATAATCTGTAGCTTCTCCAGAATTAGTCTCGCTTAAAAGCGCTGCTATTTCATCTCTTAGAATTTGATTAAGCTCATCTGTACCAAGATATTTATCTTTAGAAACACGTTCTTCAATACGCTCAATAATCTTTAATGTGGTATTTACACCAACATCACTAGAAACTAAAACTTCTTCAAGATTATCTAAAACCTCATCGTCTACTTTAGATTTTCCTGCAACTGCTTTACTAAGCTTGCCAAAAAAAGACGATTTAGTTTTCTCTAGACCTTTATCTAAAGTTTCTTTTTTTTCAGAAGAAAATATTTTTTTAAAAAAACTCATGTTATAATTACATTTAAAACATCTTAACAGATGTAAATACTTGATGTTGAGTTGACAATTATTAGACCAAAAAATAAATATGGAAATATTGTCAGTTGATACAAAAACAGAAAGCTGCTTCCTTAATAAGAAAGCAGCAATTGTAATTGTGTCTTTTTAGAACGTAGTAATTATTTCTTAGCTAAGAAATCTTTTACTAATTCAGGAGCCATAATACCTTCTACGAACATGTAAGCACCTGTTTTAGGTGATTTTTCCATTCTAATAGCTTTAGATAATCTTTTAGATCCTGTTTGTAACGATGCTACTGATTTTTTTGCCATGACTAATATATTTTATTGGTCATTATTACCTGAGTAATAATGAATAATTACTTAATTTCTTTGTGAACCGTCATACGCTTAAGGATAGGATTAAATTTCTTAATCTCCATTCTATCTGGCGTATTCTTTTTATTTTTTGTTGTAATATAACGAGAAGTTCCTGGTTTCCCTGACTCCTTATGCTCTGTACATTCTAGTATTACCTGTACTCTGTTACCTTTTTTTGCCATTTTTACTATGCTTTAAATGTTGGCTATTATTTTAAGAAACCTTTTGATTTAGCTTCTTTAATAGCTGCTGAAATTCCAATTTTATTTATTGTCTTTAAAGCAGACGTAGATAGCTTTAAAGTAATCCACTTATCCTCTTCAGGTATAAATAAACGTTTTTTGATTAAATTTGCGTTAAATCTACGTTTAGTTTTATTCATCGCGTGAGACACGTTGTTTCCAACCATTGCCTTCTTTCCTGTAAGTTCACAAACTCTTGACATTATTTATAACTTTAAAATGTTATTAAAATTCGAGGTGCAAATATATGAATTATTTATATTATAACAACCTCAATACATATTAATTTATTAAAATTTCTTTTTGAAGCAATTCTAAAATCTTATTTACCGTCTTATTTATTACTTTTTCTCGATGATTTCCCATGTAAAAAGTATAACTCTTTATTTCGTTTTTTGTAGCAATTGCAATACAAACCGTACCTACTTCAACTTTAGAATCGCCTTTTGTTGGTCCAGCATTTCCTGTTGTGGAAACACCAATATCCGATTTAAATTTTTCTCTAATTTGTTTTGCCATTTCTATTGCAACTTCTTCACTTACCACAGAATGTGTGTTAATTGTGTCTTTAGAAACACCTAAAATGTCAATTTTGGCTTGTGTTGCATAACAGACTAAACTGCCTTTTAGATATTTTGAAGAACCTTCATTTTTTGTAAAAATCTCGGTTAATTTTCCTCCTGTACAACTTTCTGCGAATGCTATGGTTTTATTTTGCTCTATTAGCTTTGATGCTATTATTTTTTCTATACTGTTCTCATTATCTTCAAATCCAGAAAAGACATCTTCAATTAAAGGCAAAACTTTTTTTACTTCAGCTTCAACTAAACCTTCAATCTCTTTTTTATTAAACCCTTTAATAGATAATCTTAACCGAACTTTTCCTAAACTTGGCAAGTATGCTAATTTTAGACCTACTGGTAAATTATTTTCCCAATCTTCCAAACGTAATGCTAATGCACTTTCACCTAATCCATTTGTTAATAATGTTTTGTGTAAAATAAATGGTCTTTTGTACTTTTTTTGAAGTTTTGGCAATACATAATTTGAAATTAACCCTTTCATTTCAAAAGGTACACCTGGAAGAGAAATAAAAACTTTGTCTTCTTTTTCTAACCACATTCCAGGTGCTGTACCAAAGTCGTTTTGTAATACCTCACATTTTGATGGCACTAAGGCCTGTTTTCTATTTAAATCTGAAATTGGCGTGCTTATATATTTAGCAAACAAGTCTTCAACATGAGCTAATACAGCATCGTTTTGAACTAAAGTATCATTAAAATATTCTGCCAAAGTATGTTTTGTAATATCATCTTTTGTTGGTCCTAATCCACCAGTAATAATGATAATATCTACATTGGACTCTGCCTCAGAAAATGCTTTTAAAATATGTGTTTTATCGTCTTGAATAGAGGTGATTTGATAAACTGAAACACCTATTTTATTTAATTCTTTACCAATAAATGCAGAGTTTGTATCTACAATTTGACCAATAAGAATCTCGTCTCCAATAGTAATTATTTCGGCTTGCATTATAAATTAAAATCGGTTTTAATTTCTTCTAAAGCTTTGTTTACACTGTGTATAAAAACTTCTAATTGAGATTGTACCGTTTTATCGGTTTGACTATGTTTTCCCCAATCTTGAATTTCTATTAACGTATCGTAATGCTTTAAACCAAACAACTCTATTGTAGGTTTCATTTTATGAGCCACTTGATACGTTTGCTCATAGTTAACCGCATTTACAGCTTTTTGTAAGTCTATAGCGTCTTCTGGCAACTCACCTAATAAGGTTTGAACCAAAACCGCTACAAAGTCTTTATCGCCTTCTGCAATTGCATTAACTTTATCTAAATTATAATTACTTGCCATTATTTTACATTAATTGAAAATAGTTCTTGATTTTCTAAAAAACCAATTAATTTATCGTTTGGTTGAACTTTAGAAACTCCTGCTGGAGTTCCTGTAAAGATAATGTCTCCAATTTTTAAAGTAAAATATTTTGACACATATTCGATAATCTCATCAATTTTATAAAGCATATGACTAGTTTGTCCTTCTTGAACGACAACATCATTCTTTTTTAAACTAAAATTTAAACTATCTACGTCTTCAAAATCGGTCTTTGGTAACCAATTACCAATTACTGCTGCACCATCAAAAGATTTGGCTTTTTCCCATGGTAAGCCTTTTTCTTTTAATTGTTGTTGCACATCTCGTGCCGTAAAATCTATCCCTACACTAATCTCGTCATAATATTTATGAGCAAATTTTTTAGAAATATGTTTTCCTACTTTTTTAATCTTTACCAAAACCTCAACTTCATGATGGACATCATCTGAAAAATCTGGTATAAAAAAAGGCTGCTTTTTTAATAAAATAGCGGTGTCTGGCTTAATAAAAATAACCGGATCTGTAGGTTTTTCGTTATTTAGCTCTTTTATGTGTTCTGTGTAATTTCTTCCTATGCAGATTAGTTTCATTTTTTTTAAGTCTATGGTTTTTTGAGGTTAGACCTTAGTCTTATATCTTATTATTAAAAGACTTTAATTTAATAGCTGTTAGTACCTTTTTAGTATATAACGGGAAATCGGCATTTAATAACCATCCAAAATAACCAGGTTCTTGTTCTAAAACATCTAATACTAATTTACCTTTATGCTTTCCAAAACTAAAACATTCTTGTCCTTCTTTATTAAATGCTATAAATCCAGCAAAGTCTGCAAATTGTTTTCTTGAGCTAAATTCTGCTAAGAACTTAGTATCGTTTTCTAAATCTTCATACCTATCTAATTGTGCTTTTAGAATCTCATATGTTGCAAAAGTATCTGCTTCTGCACTATGTGCATTTTCTAAAGTTTCGTCGCAATAAAACTTGTATGCTGCACTTAATGTACGTTGCTCTTTTTTATGAAAAATAGTTTGTACATCTATTGCAACACGAGATTTCATATCAAAATCTAAATCAACACGAAGCATTTCTTCCGCCAATAAAGGAATATCAAACCTATTAGAATTAAATCCTGCTAAGTCCGAATCTTTAATTAATGTATGTACCTCTTTCCCCAATTGCTTAAATGTTGGTGCATCTTTTACATCTTCGTCACTTATTCCGTGAATTGCAGTTGTTTCTGCAGGAATAGGCATTTCAGGATTAACTTTCCAAGTATGACGTTCCTCTTTACCGTTTGGAAATACTTTTAAAATTGAAATTTCTACAATTCTATCTTTAGTAATACTAATTCCTGTAGTCTCCAAATCGAAGAAACACATTGGTTTTGTAAGCTTTAGTTGCATAAAATGATTTATAATTTCTGTAAATATAATGAAATACTTTCCCTATTAAAAACGTGTTTTTATTGAATTACAAATCAAAATAACTTTTATATTTAATTACTAATTTAGATATAAGTGCTCTAACCTTATCACTATGCCAATTGGCTGCACCTTCTTTAAATATTCGAACTCTATTTTTGTGATCTAATAATAACGTCCTTGGAATTGTATTAGGTTTTAAATACATACTTTGGGGCTGGAAAACAGGACTATAAACTGGAAAATTATAATTATTTTTTTCTAAAAACTTTAAAATTACTTCTGGAGATTCATTACTAATAAAAACAAACTCTACATCTTCACCAAACTCATTATATAAAGCTTGTAAGCTTGGCAATTCAGCAACGCATGGCGGACACCAAGTTGCCCAAAAACTAATAAGTTTTACTTTCCCATTTGTTTCATTTAAATTAAACGGTTCACCATTTACAGATTGTAATCTAAAGTCCAAATTAGTAATTGTTTGAACTTCAGTTTCTATAGAAGGTGAAAACTGAGCGAACATTTTTTGAATTTGTAACTGTAATGGCTTTCTAGTTTGTGGAATAATTAACAGTGCTATAATTATTATACTAATTATATTAGAAACCGACCATTTAAATGCATTTAGTGATAAATTCATAGTGTATAATAGCTTTAAATAGTAATAAAAAACATCCAACTAAACCAATAAGAAGAATAATGGTCGTCCAAACTTTTAAACTTATTCTTACTTAATGCTTTGCCTTTAGCAAATAACTCTAAATACTCTTGCTCTGTAAAAGTATTTACCTCGTTTGTTTCTAAATTCCAAATAAAATAATCTGGTTTATAATTTTCACCTGAATCTGGATAAACACCTTCTTTTCCATAAACAAACTCCTCTTTTTGCACAAAACTATCTATAAAGAATGGCTCATAATTAAAAGCACCATCATTACCAATAAAAATTTCTTTTCTGTAATCTAAAGGTAAACGTTGAGCAATCCCAAAACCATTATCGCCATAATGAGAAAATGAATAAAAGAATATAACAACAGAGAAAAGTGCTCCAATTTTAAACCATGCTTTAATTTTATTTTTCAAAAAATGATTAAAAAATACTGAAGGGTTTATACTGTTATAAATAATAAAAACAATTAAAAAAAGACTTGCATAAACCGAGCCCAAAATAGCGAGTTTAATTAAAGAAAATAGAATATTAAAAAGAAAACCAAATAATTCCATTTCGTAAATTTACAAAAAAAAGGCTTCTGTTTTTTTTTACAGAAACCTTTAATGTATTCGCTTAAAATAAATTAAGCATTATTCTCTTTTTTAATTAAGTTTAAAGCAGAACCTTCTTTATACCAGTCTATTTGAGATTGGTTATAGGTATGGTTTAACTCAATAGAATCTTTAGATCCATCTGCATGAATAAACTCCAAGTTTAACGTTTTTCCTGGAGCAAACTCGTTTAAATCTAAGAAGTTAATTGTATCATCTTCTTGAATTTTATCGTAATCCATTTCATTTACAAAGGTTAACCCTAACATACCTTGTTTCTTAAGGTTTGTTTCATGAATACGTGCAAAAGATTTAACAATTACAGCCGCAACGCCTAAATGTCTTGGCTCCATTGCAGCATGCTCACGAGAAGAACCTTCACCGTAATTATGATCTCCAACCACTACAGAATAAACACCAGCTGCTTTATAAGCACGTGCTGTATCTGGAACACCTGCATAATCTCCAGTTAATTGATTCTTAACAAAGTTTGTTTTCATATTGTAAGCGTTTACAGCTCCAATTAAACAGTTGTTAGAAATATTATCTAAATGTCCACGGAAACGCAACCAAGGTCCAGCCATAGAAATATGGTCTGTTGTACATTTCCCATGTGCTTTAATTAATAATTTAGCACCTTCAATTTTATTTCCAATTGGTGTAAAAGGCGTTAATAATTGTAAACGCTCGGATGTTGGACTTACTGTAACTGTAACTCCACTTCCATCTTCCATTGGCGCTAAATAACCATTATCTTTAACATCAAATCCTTTTGGCGGTAATTCCCAACCTGTAGGCTCGTCAAACTTAACTTGCTCTCCATTTTTGTTTGTTAATGTATCCGTCATAGGATTAAAATCTAAACGACCCGAAATTGCTATAGCTGCCGTAATTTCAGGGGATGCTACAAATGCATGCGTGTTTGGATTTCCATCGGCACGTTTAGCAAAGTTTCTATTAAAAGAATGCACAATACTATTTTTTGGTGCGTTTTTTGGATCGCTATATCTTGCCCATTGACCAATACAAGGTCCACAAGCATTGGTAAATATTTTAGCGTCTAATTTTTCGAAGATTCCTAGAATACCATCGCGATCCGCAGTGTAACGTACTTTTTCGGATCCCGGATTAATTCCTAATTCAGCTTTCATTTCAATCCCTTTATCTAAAGCTTGCTGTGCAATAGATGAAGCTCTTGATAAATCTTCGTAAGACGAATTTGTACAAGAACCAATTAATCCCCATTCTACGTCTAAAGGCCAATCATTTTTAGTAGCGATAGCATTCATATCTTTACCCACTTTAGTCGATAAATCTGGCGTGAAAGGTCCGTTTAATAATGGTGTTAATTCCGATAAGTTAATTTCAATCACTTGATCAAAATACTGCTCAGGATTAGCATATACTTCAGCATCAGCTGTTAAATAGTCTTTAATTTTATTGGCTTCATCTGCAACATCTGCTCGTTCTGTAGCACGTAAATAACGCTCCATAGAAGTATCATACCCAAAAGTAGATGTTGTTGCTCCTATTTCTGCTCCCATGTTACAAATTGTACCTTTTCCTGTACAAGACATGCTTGTTGCGCCATCACCAAAATATTCTACAATAGCACCTGTTCCTCCTTTTGCAGATACAATTCCAGCGACTTTTAAAATAACATCTTTTGGAGCTGTCCAACCCGATAATTTTCCGGTTAACTTAACTCCTATTAATTTTGGAAACTTTAATTCCCAAGCCATTCCAGCCATAACATCTACAGCATCTGCTCCACCAACTCCAATTGCTACCATTCCTAATCCACCAGCGTTAACTGTGTGAGAATCTGTACCAATCATCATTCCTCCAGGAAAAGCATAATTTTCTAATACTACTTGGTGAATAATTCCTGCACCTGGTTTCCAAAACCCAATCCCATATTTATTTGATACAGACTCTAAGAAATCAAATACTTCACTACTTACATCATTTGCATGTTTTAAATCTGTTGTTGCACCACTTTTAGCTTGGATTAAATGATCACAATGTACGGTTGTTGGTACTGCTACCTTAGCTTTACCAGCTTGCATAAATTGTAATAATGCCATTTGTGCTGTAGCATCTTGGCAAGCGATACGATCTGGAGCAAAATCTACATAATCTTTTCCACGTGTAAACGCTTTGTTAGGAGTTCCATCCCAAAGATGAGCGTATAAAATTTTCTCAGAAAGTGTAAGTGGTTTTCCCACAACTTTACGTGCAGCATCTACACGTTCCGTCATGTTATTGTACACTTTTTTAATCATATCAATATCGAATGCCATATAGTTTGTTTTATGTTTTTAGTTAATCCTACTAATTTAGAAAAAATAAGCTAACTATCAAAAATGTAAACCCCAATGTTTTATTAAAGTTTTAGACTAAAAAAGCCTGAGTAATAACTACTCAGGCTTTTAAATATATTACTATTGAGGTTTATAAACATCAATAACGATCAATATCCTTCAATTTAAAATACTAATTCTTTTTTAGAAGGTTTAAACCTTGTTAAAACAATACCTTCTACTGCAGCTTCATATTCAGCCATAGTTGGTGTTCTACCTAATATTGTAGATAATACAACTACTGGTGTAGAAGATAATAAAGATTCACCTTTTTTCTCAGCAGAATCTTTTACAACACGACCTTGGAATAAACGCGTTGACGTTGCCATAACTGTATCTCCAGCTTCAGCTTTCTCTTGGTTACCCATACACAGGTTACAACCAGGACGCTCTAAATACAACATGTTTTCGTATTTAGTTCTTGCTAAACCTTTTGGTGCGTTATCATCAAATTCGAAACCGGCATATTTTACTAAAATATCCCAATCGCCTTCAGCTTTTAGCTCATCTACAATATTATATGTAGGAGGCGCTACAACTAAAGGAGCGTTGAATACTACTTTTCCTTGCTGTGCTTCAATATTTTTCAACATTTGAGCTAAGATTTGCATATCACCTTTATGAATCATACATGATCCAATAAAACCTAAATCTACTTGTTTAGTTCCTCCGTAATAAGATAATGGTCTAATGTTATCATGTGTATAACGTTTAGAAACATCCTCATTATTAACATCTGGATCCGCAATCATTGGTTCAGCAATTTCATCTAAATCAATAACAAGTTCTGCAAAATATTTAGCATCTGCATCTGGTTTTAAAGCTGGCTTAGAACCTGATTTTAATTCTGAAATTCTATTATTCGCTTTATCAACTAAACCTTGAAGCATTTGCTTCTTATTATCCATTCCCTTATCAATCATGATTTGGATACGACCTTTAGCAATCTCTAAAGATTCCACTAAAGTTTCTTCTTCAGAAATACAAATAGACGCTTTTGCTTTCATTTCTGCCGTCCAATCTGTAAATGTAAATGCTTGATCCGCTGTTAATGTTCCAATATGTGCTTCAATAATTCTTCCTTGGAATACATTATCTCCTCCAAATTGATTTAACATTTGTTCCTGTGTAGCGTGAACTACATCACGGAAATCCATGTAACTCTTCATTTGTCCTTTAAAGGTAACCTTTACAGATTCTGGAATAGGCATAGTAGCCTCACCTGTAGCTAATGCTAAAGCAACTGTTCCTGAATCTGCTCCAAAAGCAATACCTTTAGACATACGTGTGTGAGAATCTCCACCAATAATTACATCCCAATCGTCTACTGCTAAATCATTTAATACTTTATGAATTACATCGGTCATCGCATGGTATTTCCCTTCAGGATCACGTGCAGTAATTAAACCAAAATCATTCATAAACGTCATTAACCTTGGAATGTTAGCCTTAGACTTATCATCCCAAACAGAAGCGGTATGACAACCTGATTGGTAACCTGCATCTACAATTGGAGAAATAATTGTTGCTGCCATCATCTCTAATTCTTGAGATGTCATTAATCCTGTAGTATCTTGAGATCCTACAATATTTACTTCAACACGCACATTAGAACCTGCGTGTAATGTTTTACCTGGCGTAGTTCCAACTGCATTTTTATTGAATATTTTCTCAACAGCAGTTAAACCTTGACCTTCAATAGATACTTCCTTAGAAGCCGCATATACTTGAGGAATATTTATTCCTAAGATTTTACACGCTATAGTTTGTAATTTTTTACCAAAGACAACAGCATAAGATCCTCCAGCCTTAATAAACTCCATTTTTGGTGGCGTTAATGCTGTAGAAATATCTTTTAATTCGACGTCTCCGCTGTATAATTTTTTTGTTTTTGTATTTATCGTTAAAACAGTTCCTGTATTAACTGAATACGTTTGCTTTAAAACTGGTTCACCTTCCGCATCTACAATTGTATTTCCGTTGGCGTCTTTTTGCTTTTCCCAGTTTTTTAAATCAATACCAATACCACCAGTTACTCCAACCGTTGTTAAGAAAATTGGTGCAATACCATTTGTTCCTGCAATTACTGGAGCAAAATTAATAAATGGTACATATTTACTAAAAGGAACACCTGTCCATAACGCTACGTTATTTACACCAGACATTCTTGAAGAACCTACGCCCATAGTTCCTTTCTCTGCGATTAACATGACACGTTTATCGGGATGCTGCTCTTTTAAAGCTAACAATTCATTTTGCATGTCTTTATTATGCTCAAACATACATTGTCCGTGTAATTCACGATCCGATCTTGAGTGCGCATCTGCTCCAGGTGATAATAAATCTGTAGAGATATCTCCAACACCAGCAACATAAGTTACCACTTCTATTTTTTCGTCAACTTCTGGTAATTTTGTAAAGAATTCTGCTTTAGAGTAACTTTCTAATAAATCCTTAGCTATAGCATTTCCAGCGTTATATGCGTTTTCTAATTTCTCAGTATCTGCTTCGTATAAAAACACTTGTGTCTTTAAAACTTTAGCGGCTTGTTTAGCAACAGCAACATCACTACCTAAAGCTAAATCCAATAACACTTCTACTGAAGGTCCACCTTTCATATGAGATAATTGCTCGAATGCAAATTCAGGTGTAATTTCTTTTAATTCAGATTCTCCTAAAATAATTTCTTTTAAGAACTTCGCTTTTACACTTGCTGCACTTGTTGTACCTGGTAAAACGTTGTATATAAAAAAGTCTAAAGATGCATCTCTATGTGGATGATTAACATCTTTAATTTGCGAAATAATTTCACTTAATAATTCATTACCATCAATTGGTTTTGGGTGAAGTCCTTGAGCTTTTCTAGCTTCAATTTCCTTTAGATAATCTTCGTATATGTTCATAAAAGGTGTTATTTATTCTAAAATGAATTGTTTTACAAGAACTAATGTTTTGCATTATTCTGTTGCAGTCCTTTAAATTCTATCAAAAGACTAGAAAACAATTATTTTACGGTCTGTTTTTAAGTCTTGCGAATTTACAAAATTCTTAAGGATTTCTAAAATGCTGAAACCCAGTAAAAGCAGTTTCGCATTATTATCATAAATAAAGAAAATATTTATAAGATTTTGACCAAATCGACAAAAACTAGACTATAAAATTATCAATTCGCTATTTTTTTGTCTTAAAAAAACACTTAACACGATTAGAATCTCGAAGATTAGTGAGAGGTATTTCATAAAAATTATACAGTAAAAACGCTAAACCAAAGCTAATTATCCAAAACAAGCTTAATATACCCGTTTTTTGAATAATTGATAAGTCGTCAATTAATATAAAATGTTGAAGTGTTAATAACACCAGACTATAATTAACCAAATACAAACTGTAAGACCACAAGCTTATTTTTGTAATGATTTCTCTTATAAATCCTTTTAACTGAAACGTATAAACCAGTGGAAAAAACAGAAGAATACTAATAGATAATAAAGGCAAATAAAAGATATTAAAAAATGGTAGTTTAGTTGATGGTATTAGCTGATTCAAAACTACATACAAATGAAGTCCTAAAAATATAACACTTCCTAATAAGGCAAACACGAATTTAAATTTAGACCAAACGACTTTATAAAACATAAAAACATATGCGCCAATAAAACCATAATAAATACTATCTAACCTATAAATAACTACTTTCCTTAATGATGCAGACCAATTAACAACGTCTTGAGCAAGAAATGAATTGAAATAAAACCTATTTAAAGTAATAAGTACAATTGAAAATAGCGTAACAACTAAAAACGTTTTATGTGTTATTTTTTTCTGAAAGAAGCCTACCAAAATTAGTAATAACGGAATTAAAACATAAGCAAATTCTTCAATTGATAAACTCCAAGATTCAGTAAAAAAATCGGACTGAGCTGAACTAAAATTATGAATAAAAAGAAAATACTTCCATAACCCAGAAATAACTTGGTTATAAAATAAAGCGTACACAATTATATTAATTAGTAATACCAAATAATAATTAGGTAAAGTTCTAAACCATCTTCTTACCCAAAAATAAAGTACATCTTTGAATTTTGTTTTTCCTGAATTAATTTGCTTTAACAGAATAGATCCAATCAAAAAACCACTCAATACAAAAAACACATCTACTCCAATAGTTCCTAAAAATTTAATCCCAAAAGCAATGGAAGATTCTGAATTTGGCGCCAATAAAATTACAGAATGTGAAGAAATAATTAATAAGATCGCTAAAGCTCTTACCACATCTAACCCAAAAACTCTGGATTCATGTTTATGTGATAATTCTAACTTCAAAAAACAAAAAATTAATCTTTATTTCTAGCAATTTTTATAAGCTTTATAATAGCTAAAAGAATAGCAAAAAACTCTAAAAAGGTTCCTACAAGTAATAACTCTGGCGCGAATTGCAGGTGTAATATTTTAAAAGCGGCACCTAAAATGGTTAAACCAATTCCTAATAAAAGCACAATTAATGGTGTAGTAAATTGTTTTAAATTCATATTAAAATAAGCTTTCTATTATTTTCTCAATAGTAACGCCTTCGGCTTCAGCTTTATAATTTTTAATCATTCTATGACGTAAAATTCCAGTTGCAACTGCTTGAACATTTTCTATATCTGGAGAAAACTTACCGTTTATAGCTGCATGCGTTTTAGCTGCTAATATTAAGTTTTGAGATGCTCTTGGTCCTGCGCCCCAATCTACATATTGCTTAACTAAATCTGATGCTTCTGGACTTAAAGGTCTTGTTTTACCAACCATTCTAACCGCATATTCTATAACATTATCTGCTACTGGAATTCTACGGATTAAATCTTGAAAATCTATAATTTCTTGCGCTGTAAATAAAGCATTAACCGTTGGCTTATGATTAGACGTTGTTGCTTTTACCACATCTACTTCTTCTTGAAAAGATGGATATTCTAAATTAATAGAAAACATAAAACGGTCTAATTGTGCTTCTGGTAAAGGATAAGTTCCTTCTTGTTCTATAGGATTTTGTGTTGCTAATACAAAATAAGGTAAAACTAACTTGTAATGATGTCCTGCTACTGTAACCGAACGTTCTTGCATTGCTTCTAAAAGCGCTGCTTGAGTTTTTGGTAGCGTACGGTTAATCTCGTCTGCTAAAATAATATTAGAAAAGATAGGTCCTTTTATAAATTTAAAGGTTCTAGACTCGTCTAAGATTTCGCTTCCAAGAATATCGCTTGGCATTAAATCTGGAGTAAATTGAATACGTTTAAAATCTAACCCTAAAGCTTTAGAAATAGTGTTTACCATTAAGGTTTTAGCCAAACCAGGAACACCAACTAATAAAGCATGTCCACCAGAGAAGACACTTATTAAGATTTGATTTACAACTTCGTCTTGACCAATAATAACTTTTGCTACTTCTTGGCGTAAACTATTGTATTTTTTTACTAATTGATTTATTGCTGCTACGTCACTCATAAATAAAATATTGTGATACTAATTTAAATTAATTTTTTAACCAATTACTATTAAAATCACAATCTTTATAAGCATCACCAATTTTTATGTATGTTTCTTTAATTTTTTCGTCTTGCCATTTATCAATAGCTTTAAAACGTTTTTCGTTAAGCGCTAACTCTTTAATCTTTAAATAATCTCTAGAATAATCTGCTACATGCGTATCTATTCTGTCTGTAACTGTCATTATTTTAAATTTAACAGCACCCTTTCTATCTTGCTCTGGAATAACTTCGCTTACCGTATTACTTTCTAAACCTTGGATTTGAGTATATAATTCTGTATCCATTTTAGTTAACTCAAAATTATAATCTTGAGTTGTTGGGTTAATTAATTTCCCACCATTAAATTTGGTTTCTTTTTCATCGCTTACTTCTTTAGCTGCATCTGCAAAGCTAATTTCTCCAGCAACAATTTTAGTTCTTACATCTTCTAATCTTTCCTTAGCTTCAGCTAAAGCTGAATTAGATACTTTTGGTGTTAAAAGAATATGCCTAACATCATATTCTTGACCTCTAATTTTTTCTAAATATATAATATGATATCCAAAATCTGTTTTAAAAGGATCTGAGATTTGTCCTTCTTCCATAGAAAAAGCAGTTTCTCTAAATTCCTTTACCATTTGTGGACGTTTTCTATTTAAGGTATATTTTCCTCCATTAGGAATAGATGCTTTATCATCTGTATATAAAACGACTTTAGATCTAAAACTTGCACCATCTTTTTCAACTTGCCTTTTAAACTCTTTTAATTGAGCAATTACACGTTCTTCTTCTTCAGCATCTACTTTAGGTTCTATAATAATTTGAGCCACTTTTAATTCTGTTCCAAATTCTGGTCTTTCGTCTTTTGGTATTTTATTAAAGAATTCTCTAACTTCTTCTGGAGTTACTTCTACACCATCAACAATTTTCTTTTGCATTTCTGATGCTAATCGATTGCTTTTGTTAATCTCAAACATCTCGTCTCTAAATTCCTTTTCGTTATCCTTTTTATAGAACTTTAAAAGTTCTTCCATAGAACCATTTGTACTTTGTAAAAACTGTTGTACTTGTTGGTCTACATAAGAACGAATTTCTAAATCCGAAATCTCAATACTATCTTGGATTGCATGATGTGCATACAATTTATCTTCCAATAATTTACCAAATAACTGACATCTAGAAACTCCTTCTATAGATGCTCCTTGTGCTTTTAGTTGTAAAATAGTTTTATCTATATCGCTATCTAAAACAATATAATCTCCAACAACCGCAGAAACTCCATCTACTTTTATAGCAGAATTTGATTTAATACTATCGTTTTGTTTTGGCGCTGCTACTTCTTCTATTATTTCTTGTGCAGAAACTGAAAACAACCCTAAACTTAAGGCTGTTACAAGTAATGTGTTTTTAATTAAGTATTTCAAACTGTTTATTTTTAATGGCATCTTTTGTAATATCTTTTTCTATATTTTTTAATAAATCTACTTTACGTTTATTTATTATAACTTGATTTATTGTTGGTCTAACGTAACTAAGTGGAGCAGTTTCACCTCTTAACAAAACGTCTTTAATTTGCACCAAATATAGGTCTAATGAATCTGTGAGTTGCAGGAAATTAGATTTTTTTAACAGTTCTTCTCTATTTTCTGAAGTAAACACAGGTAACTTATTAATAACTTGATTTGTTTTTACCCAAATAGAGTCGTTAAAGGCATAGGATTTAAACTTCACTTTTATAGAATCTAAAACAACACGATCTAAAGAATCAAATCTTTTTAATCTTTTAACAATATCGTCCTTATCTCTTCTGTCTTTATCTAAAGCAACATATCTAATTTGCAATAAATTTTCGTTTAATTTAAAGACATCGTTATTTGTAGTGTAATATCTTTCTGCTACTTTATTTTTCACAACGGTATCTATACTTTTACTTACTAAAGCTTCTAAATAGGCGTTACTATATAAATCACTTTTATATTGATTGATTAACACATCAAATTCTAGCAACGTTTTTTCGTCTAAATTTTGAGTTGCACCATCTACTAAAAGTTGTTGTTTTGCCCATTCGTTAATATAATTTTGAACAAACAATAAACTATCAGTTTTCTCTAAGCCCAAAGGCATTTTAGCCTCCAATTTATCCTGATACAAATAGACATCTCCTACTCTAGCTATGGCATTTTCGGATGCATCTTCTTTATACCAATTGCAAGATGCAAGGCAAACAACACATAATATATAAAGTTGTAACTGTTTCAAATTAATTATTTAATTGAGTTTTTAACTTCTTTAAACTCTCTTGATTTATAATTACTGGGTATTTAGCTTTTAATGCTGTAATCCACTTAATTTCTTTTTGATCTTGAAAATCGCTCATAACATTTCCGCGAGCCTCATCATATGTTTTTTGTGTAGGCTCTAAAACAGAATCTACTTTAACAACAACAAAAGCATCGTTATTTTTATAAACTTTAGATGTTCCTTTTTTAAATTTTAATTTTGAAGGTATTGCAGGATTATTTAATTCATAGGTTCCAGAACTAAAAGTTACGTTTATTTTTTCTTCTGAATTAAATAACGTCTCTATATCTTTTTGACTTTTACCAGACTTTAACAATTTACTTACTTTTTTTGCTATTTTTTTATCTACTGAAGATGCAATTACAGCTTTTACACGTTTTGAAAACTTATAATTTGCTTTATTTATTGCATAATAATCTTTTAATGCTAACGAATCATTTTCGGCTGAATTCCAAATCTGACTTCCCATTAATTCAAACAATAACAAACCTTCTTGATATTCTTTTAATATGTTAGCATACTCAGGATTTTCGTCTTCTAAATGTTCTTCTTGATATAAAGAGACGTTAAAATCTACAAAATCCTTATAGCTTTTCTCTAATAATTCTTTGTATGGTACTTTTGGCTGTGGTCTTCTTTGAATTTGACTTAAATAATTTGAAAAATCTTTATAAGACAATGTCTTATTTTTAATAACAACAAATGGTTTATCTGTATCTAAATTTTCTGGCACATTCCAAAGTCCTCTATAAAAAGCATCTGTTAAACCAGCTTCAAAATCTTTTAAAAGTGGTTGATTATATGTCAAATTATAGCTTGTCATTAATTTTTCTATACGCTGGTCGTTTAAAACCTGAGATCTAGAATCCCTTTTTACCTTTTGCTCTAATTCTCTTTTATAGTCTTTAAACGATTTTAAGGGTTGTTTTGCATACAATTTCACAATATGCCATCCAAACTTGGTTTTAAAAGGCTTGGTGTAATCTCCAACATTAGCTATGTTAAAAGCTTCATTTTCAAAAATCTTAGAACTTAATTGTCCACCAGAAAATGCGGGTAACATGCCTCCTTTTCCAGTAGAACTTTTATCTATAGAATATTGTTTTGCTAGAGATTGAAAATCTTCGTTTTGTTGTAACCGTTTGTATAATTGGTTAATTAATTCTTGTTTATCGGCATCTAACATTATATGCGCCACAGTAACTTCTCCTCTATTTTCTCTAATATCATTAACTTTTACAACATGATAACCAAAACGCGTTCTAAAAGGCTGAGAAACCTCGCCTACTTTAGTATTATAAGCTGCGTTTTCAAAATTGTACACCATTTTAAAAGCCGTAAAATATCCTAAGTTTTCAGCAAAAAGTGTTTTTCCGTTATGAACATCTTTTTGAACTTTATCAAAACCTTCTGCAATTACACGAGCTCTTAATTTATTAATTTCTACTAAAGCAGCTGCTTCTTGAGCTTTGCTAGCATTCTCATCAAATTTAACTAAGACATGATTAGCATCAATTTCGGTTTTTAAACGTTCATAAGCTTCAGTAACTAATTTATCAGTAACTTTATTATCGTTTAAATATTTTTGAGTTAATTGTCTCTTATAACCTTTAAGCTCATTTTTATAACTATCTTTTTGATCTAAACCTTGTGTATAGGCTTCTTCTAATTTTAATTTATAGTTTATAAAAAGCTCTAAATAATTATCTATATCTTTTTGAGATTTCTCTTGTACTAAATCTAAATTCTTACTGTAAACATGTTTAAACTCGGTAGAATACACAGGTTTATCATTTACTGTAAATAATACATTTTCTTGAGCTGTAAGCGATGTTATTACACCAAATAAGACCAATAGGTTAAGACAAAGGGTTTTCATAAACTTAATAATTGTTTAATCACAAAAATAGTAATATAAATAGATACTACAAGTGTGTTTTTAGTAATAAATAAACGATTAAAATTATGCTTTATTTTAGGTGTAAAATCTAATTATTAGTTATTTTTAGACTTTTACAAAACTATGAGACAATTAAAACTTATTTGGGATTTTAGAGGTCCAGATGCCTTAAAAATTGCAGAACATCACGAAATTCACCTAAAAGAATTTATTACTATTGAAAAAACAAACTTAAACATTACTGGTTTTAATGCCATTACAGATTTGCATGCAATTGCTTTTATGGTGGTAAACGAAGCAGAAATGAAACCCATTAGAGATGCTCTAAAACCACATCGCGGTCAAGTTTTTGAAGGGTAATTAAAACACTAAACAGCTACATTTAAATGAAAAAAACATTTTTAACCCTTTTCTTTTTCGTTAGTCTTTTTGCGTTTTGTCAAAAGACAGTTCCTGCTGAAGTTATCTTAAAAAACAATGATACAGTAATAGGTCAAATGAAAATTAAAGTTAATCCATTTGATGAAAAATACATTTACGAATATTCTTTTTGTAATAAAATAAAGCTAGTTTCTAAAACTGGTAAAAAAATCAACATTAAAGCAAAAGACATTTCTGAACTTTATTTTATAAATTTTTATAACTATAAACAAAAATTTGTAACTACTGAGGAGTCTAAAAATTATTTAACAGAAGAAATTTACATAAATAAAGTACGTTGGTACAAACATTATTCCCTAGATTCTTTTGGAGGTAGTCAAAAAATCACCCAATATTTCTATGATGAAAATGGGAAAGAGTTTTCTTTTGGTTTATTTAAAAATCATAAAAAAGTATTAAAAAAACTCACAAAGCAAAACGCTGAAATTATTAAGTTTATTGATAAATATAACATGAAACAAAGCCGAAACATTCTGACAATTTTAAAAATGTATGAAGAAAGTCTTTAAATTGACTTTCAAACACTTTTAGCTAACTTTATTTAACTGCGGTATAACAATTAAAAAACGCAACCAAATTGGTTGCGTTTTTTAATCTTAATAAAGATAACTTATTTTATAATATCAAATGTAAATGGATAGCTAGTTTCTTGGTCGTTATTTACTCTAATAGCATTCATAATAGGTAAAATAACAGCTCCTATTCCCAAAAGGATAAATCCTAATAATCCAAGTCCAAATACTATAATTAATGGCACACAAATTACTGTGTAAATAATTAAACTAATTTGAAAATTTAATATTTGTTTTCCATGAGCATCTAACTCTTGGACTTTATCTTTTTGTGTTAACCAAATTACTAATGGTAATAATAAACTACCAAAACCTGTGACTAACATTATTAACTGACTTAAGTGAGTTAATACTAACATTTGTTTGTTTTCTTTTAACATAGCGTTTACGTTTTAGGGTTATAACTATAAGACGCTAAGACCTTTAAAACGTTACACTTAAAATCATAATTATTTTTAAAAAGGCATTTTATTTTTAACTAAACCAAATACAAATGCACCAAGAACTGCTCCAAATAATAATACTAATATACTAACTAATCCAGAACCTAAAAGTGCATACATGGGTCCAGGACATGCGCCACCTAAAGCCCAACCTAACCCAAATATTATTCCGCCAAATAAATAGTTTTTAAATCCTTTATTTTTAGACTTTATAACTATTGGATTTCCAGAAAAAGTGTTTTGTTTTTTTAAAACCGCAGTTACAATTGCTCCTAAAATTACGGCAGATCCTATTATACCATACATGTGGAAACTTTTAAACTGAAACATTTCGAATATTCTAAACCACGAAGCTGCTTCGGATTTAATAAGGGTAATTCCAAAAAGAACTCCTAATACTAAAAAAGAGATATAGTTTTTCATTTTAAAAAATTAAAGGTATTAATACATGAACCATAACTAAACCACCAATAAAAAAACCAATTACAGCAATTAAAGATGGTAGTTGTAAATTGCTTAATCCAGAAATAGCATGACCAGATGTACAACCGCCAGCATAGCGAGCTCCAAAACCAACCAAAAAGCCTGCTAGTAAAATAACAGCAAACCCTTTAAAGGTTAACAAAGCGTCTAAACTATATATTTCTTGTGGAAAGAAAGATTGGCTAACACTGGTAAACCCTAAATTTTGTAAACTCTCTACAGAATCTGGATGTATTTGAGGTGCCTCTACTTGTAAAAAATTAAATGCTATTACGCCACCTAAAAAAACACCTAGTATTAGAATTAAACCCCAAGAACTAGCTCTCCAATCGGTTTTAAAATGATCTGTTAGTTTTCCTGCTCCAGCCAGAGTACACATGGTATTTAAATTAGAAGACATTCCTAAATTTCGTCCTAATTTAACCAGCATAAATAGTACAAAAACTATTATTGGTCCGGCAACATACCAAGCCCAAGGTTTATATATTAATTCCATTATTTTATATTATTGATGTGATTTAATTAATTGCATTAATTCTGATTTCTGAATTAAGCCAGATTGTCTCCAAACTTGTTTTCCGTTTTTATATAACATAAATGTTGGAACACCTCTAACTTGAAAACGCGTTGCAATACTTTGGTTTTTATCTATGTTTATTTTTAAAATCGAAACCGAATCGCCTAAAGCATCTTTTACTTCTTTTAGTATTGGCATCATGGTTTGACATGGTCCGCACCAATCTGCATAAAAGTCTACTAAAACGGGTTGCTCTTTATTTATTAGTTCAGAAAACTTGGTCATTTTATTAATTAAAAAATTTAATGATTAAAAAACTATGCTTAATTATTTTAAAGTTGAAGGACAAGCGTTTTGAACCAAAGAAATATCGGTTTTTCTAATGGCTGCCATTCCTCCTGCAACATCTATTAAATTGTGAATACCACGACTTTTTAGTATTGAAGCAGCAATTACAGAACGATAACCACCAGCACAATGCAAATAGAAATCGCCTTCTTTTGGAAATTCGCCTAAATGATTATTTAAACTATCTAAAGACGTTAAATTGGCATTATCTACATGAGCAGATAAAAATTCGCCTTCTTTACGTACATCAAAAACAGGAATTTCAGAGGTTTTTAATCTCGCCGAAAATTCTTCAGCAGAAATAGAAACTAAACTATCTACTTCTCTACCCGATGCTTTCCATGCTTCAAATCCGCCTTCTAAATATCCTAAAACATTATCAAAACCAACACGTGACAAACGTGTAATAGCTTCTTCTTCCATACCTTTATCTACTACTAATAGTAATGGTTGTTTTACGTCTGCAATTAAAGCACCAACCCAAGGGGCAAATCCACCTTTTAATCCAATAAAAATTGAACGAGGAATAAAGCCATTTACAAATTCCAATTGATGACGAACATCCAAAACTAAAGCTTCGCTTGTTTCGGCTAAAGCCTCAAAAGCATCTGGGTTTAATGCTTTTTTAGAATTTTGAATAACCAAGTCTAAAGATTCGTAACCTTCTTTATTCATTTTTACGTTTAATGGGAAATATTTTGGTGGTGGCGCTAAACCATCAGTAACTTCTTTTATAAATTCGTCACGTGTCATATCTGCACGTAAGGCGTAATTCATTTTCTTTTGATTACCTAAAGTATCTATGGTTTCCTTCATCATATTCTTACCACAAGCTGAACCTGCTCCATGACCAGGATAAACAATAACATCATCTGCTAAAGGCATAATTTTGGTACGTAAACTATCAAAAGATAATCCTGCAAGATCTTCCATAGTCATATCTGCTGCTTTTTGAGCTAAATCTGGTCGCCCCACATCGCCTAAAAACAAAGTGTCTCCACTAAAAATAGCGTGATTTTTACCGTTTTCGTCTTTTAACAAATAGGTAGTAGATTCCATGGTGTGACCTGGTGTATGCATGGCTGTAATAGTAATTGCACCTAACTTAAATACTTGATTATCCTCTGCAATAACTGCGTCAAATATTGGATTTGCAGTTGGACCATAAACTATTTTAGCACCAGTTTTTTCAGCTAAAGTGACGTGACCACTAACAAAATCTGCATGAAAATGCGTTTCAAAAATATGAGTAATTTTTGCATTACTAGCTTTTGCTTTTTCTATATACGTATCTACTTCACGTAAAGGATCAATAATTGCAACCTCGCCATTACTTTCTATATAATATGCGCCTTGCGCTAAACAACCTGTATATATTTGTTCTATTTTCATATTACTGTTTTTTTTTGTACTTTATTACTTACTTAATTCTTTATATAAGATGTAAAATGCCATAACTAGCACAAACCATCCAAAGCTTTTTTTGAGTTTTTTCCCGTCAATAAAATTGGATAAATATATACCCAGAAATATACCTCCAACAGCACACAGTGTAAATAAAATTAAAAAGGTCCAGTCTAAAGTTAAATTTTGAACATCGCCTAAAAACCCAATTAAAGACTTTACAGATATAATTAACAACGATGTGGCTACAGCCTTTTTCATTGGTAGCTTTGCTAATAAAACCAATGCTGGTATAATTAAAAATCCGCCTCCAGCACCAACTATTCCTGTTAAAATTCCAACAACAAATCCTTCAGCTACAATTAGAGGAATGTTTAGTTTTACTTTTTCATTAACTACTTCTACTTGCTTTTTTGTTTTAATCATTGCAAAAGCAGCAATTAACATAATTACAGCAAAAAATAACATGATCCCCATGTTTTTGGTTAACGTAAAATCTGCAAGTTTAAATAACTCATTTGGTATTGCTGGTACTAAATATTTTCTAGTTAAATACACAGCAATAAAAGCTGGAATAGAAAAAACTATAGCTGTTTTAAAATCTACTAAACCTTTATAAATATTTTTTACTGCACCAACTAAAGCGGTAGCCCCAACAACAAATAAAGAGTAAGCTGTAGCTAAAACTGGATTTATCCCCAAAACGTAAACCAATATTGGCACGGTTAAAATTGAACCTCCGCCACCAATTAAACCTAAAACCACACCAATTAAAACTGCCCCTAAATAACCTAAAATGTCCATTAATTTTATTTAATTCTACATTACAAATGTATAACACTCTTTTAAAACCATATGCAACTTATGTTACATTACTAAATGTCCAACAATTTAATTTGATTTCTTTGTTGTTCTATTTTACCTTCTAAAGATAAAACCTTTAATAATCTAGAAACTACGACTCTAGAGGTATGCAAATCTTGAGCTATTTCTTGATGTGTAACAAAAATAACCTCATTATGGTTAACCATAGCTTTATCTTTAAGATATTTATAAATGCGCTCGTCCATTTTCAAAAAAGCAATAGTATCTATAGCTTCTAACATCTCGTTCATTCTCTCATTATAACTTTGTAAAATAAATTGTTGCCAACTTTTATATTTGGTTAACCATTGTTCCATTTTATCTACTGGAATAAGCACTAAACTGGTTTCTGTTTCTGTAGTGGCTTTTATTTTACTTTTAGAGTTTCCAACGCAACAAGATAAGGTCATAGCACAGGTATCTCCTTGTTCTATAAAGTATAAAACAAGTTCATCTCCTTTTTTATCTTCTCTAGAAATTTTAATGGCACCTTCCAAAACTAACGGCATATAATTTATGGCTTGTCCAAGATCCATTAAAACCTCTCCTTCTGGAATGGTCTTAAATTGTCCTATTTGACTGATTTCATTTAACAATTCTGCTTCAAACAGATAATTATAATGAGATGCTAATTTTTGTAACATATTACTTTTTAATTTGACGTTCTAAAAACTTTGGTTAGGATTTGGAACAATTCAGGATGTTTTTGTCTAAATAAATCTGGTCTTTCAAAAAAATATTCTGAAGTCACCGCAAAAAACTCAGCTTGATTAGTTGCTGCATATGTTCTTATATCGGATTCTCCTTTATGAATTGCTTCAATTTCTTTATACATTAATTCTAACCAAGGTTCAATATAGGCTTTAGGCATTATAAATTCTGGAACACCATCTATTTGGTTATCTTCTTTATCTATTAAATGAACAAACTCATGAATTGGCGTATTAAATTTGTCGGTTTCATTATTAAAGGCTTTTCTTAATGCTTTTCTAGACAATAACATTTGATTTTCAAATTGTCCAGAACCAACCATGCCCAAAATCTGTTTATTTTCTGAAGTTTTTTCGAATTGCAAATCGTGATTAAACGTATCCGGATATAAAATAATACCACTTAATTTATTGTAATGCCATTCTTTAAACCCAAAAACAGGAATTATTGCACTAGAAGCAATTAAAATTTTATCCAAATCTTGAATTTCAGTTTTTACACTATCAATGTGAATTTCCTTTAAAAAAAGCATCATTCGTTTTCTAAAGATTTCTTTATCTTCAGTAGAAAGTTTTCTATAAAATAAAACTTCTTCTTCTAAAACAGGCAGCCAATGTTTTGGAAATGACTCTAGCTTTTTTGGGGTTAATTTGGTAAAACCTAAAATTATTAAAAACACTAGAACAACAAAAAGAATTAAAAAAATCATTAATTAAACAGATATATAGTAAGCAACTAAATTAAGATATTATATTTGCAAAAAAACAAAAACAATGCTAAAAGCGATTTTATTTGACATGGATGGTGTAATTGTTGACACAGAACCATTACACCACAAAGCTTATCATAAAATGTTTGACGATTATAAAATGCCGGTTACGAAAGATTTTTATGAAAGTTTAACAGGTAAATCGACTAAAAACGTATGTAATATTTTAATAGATACGTTTAATCCTGAAGCTACAGCATTAGAACTTGAACTTTGCAAAAGAGCTCATTTCAACAATTTATTTGATTATGATGAAAGCTTACAGTTACTACCTGGTGTTTTAGATTTAATTAAAGATTACCACAAAAATGGATTAACTTTAGTTTTAGCCTCTTCTGCTTCTATGGGAACCATAGAAAAAGTCTTTAAACGATTTAATTTAGACCACTATTTTGTTTCCAAACTTAGTGGAGCAGATTTAAAGGCCTCTAAACCACATCCAGAAATTTTTGAAAAAGCAGCAAAAGCAGCAAATCAAAATCCAGAAAATTGTATTGTTATAGAAGATTCCACCAATGGAATACAAGCTGCAAAAAGTGCTAATGTGTTCTGTATTGGATACGACAGCTTAAACTCTAAAAACCAAGACTATACAAAAGCAGATTTAGTGGTTAGCAATTTTACTGAAATTCATTATTCAAAAATAGCTCATGTTTTAGACTAAAAACTACTGAAAATTGACAAAAAAATCGTAAATTAGGGCAGAAATAAAGTTTAATACAAACCCTTAATTTTACCATGAAAAAAATCATTGTACCAGTAGATTTTTCGGAACATTCTACATTTGCTTTAAAAGCAGCTACACAATTAGCTAAGAAATATAACGCAGAAATTATAGCACTACACATGTTAGAGTTATCTGAAACATTTTTAACTAGAGGTGACGCAACACATACTAACGAATCTATTTTCTACTATAAATTAGCAGAACAAAAATTTGAAGAATTTTTAAGTCAAGACTTTTTAGAAGACTTAAATGTAACACCATTAGTTAAGCACTATAAAGTATTTAGCGAAGTAAATGATGTTGCTAATTCTGAAAACGCAGATTTAATTGTTATGGGATCTCATGGAGCAAGTGGATTTAGTGAGATTTTCATGGGTTCTAACACAGAAAAAGTAGTAAGACATTCTGAAACTCCTGTACTTGTAGTAAAAGAAGAGGTGAACGCTTTAGAGTTTAAAAACGTTGTATTTGCTTCAGATTTTGAAGAAGAAGCTATTGCACCATTTATAAAAGCCTGTAAATTATTCAAAACTTTAGGAGCTAAACTTAACCTATTATATGTTAATACTCCTGGAGATTATTTTATGTCTTCTACTGAAATGAGAAATAAAGTAAATAAATTTGTAGACGTTACAAACTGTAAACATGATATTAATAAAATTAGCTATATCTCTGATTATACTGTAGAAAAAGGAGTAATTAACTACGCCAATCATAATAGTATGGATGCTATTTCTGTAGCTACACACGGAAGAACAGGAATTGCTCATTTTTTCTCGGGTAGTATTTCCGAAGACATAGCAAATCATGCTACAAAACCAGTAATTACTTTTAAAATTTAATTTAAAAATTTAAGTCTTATATAAAGCCAGTGAATAAAAATTCACTGGCTTTTTTTTATAATACTATAAAAAAGTGAATAATTATTCAATATTCAACAAAAAGAAACCATTTACGACTATTTCTTAACCTATTGTCGAATTTCTTTATTTATTTTTATAAAAAAAAGATAAAATGAAAAGCTTCAAACTAATTCTTTCCCTACTCATATTTTTTATTTCAATATCTCTTAATGCTCAAGACATAAATAGTATGTTTCCTCCAGCATTAGCCACTCATACCGCAGATCAAAATGGAGATTGGAATTTAGCTAGTACTTGGGGAGCAGAAGGTGTACCTGGTGAAGGCGCCATTATATACATACCAAACGGAATAACTGTAGATTATACAAGAACTGGTTTTGTACACTACTTTATAATTAGAGTAGATGGGACTTTAAACGTTTATCAAAACTCACCATCTAGCAAAACTAGACTAAAATTTGATACTTTAGTTACCGGTATGATGTCTAATTTAAACATTACTTCAGAAAC